>ENA-ORDR01000038-ORDR01000038.1-marine-metagenome-genome-assembly--contig:-NODE-38-length-69965-cov-6.901085_pt1 | contig 69965 bp, 69 predicted proteins | sample MGYA00240993_ERZ508538 | MGnify/ENA primary metagenome ERZ508538 (study PRJEB26207, sample SAMN05421999) | marine metagenome | isolation source: Monterey Bay, California, USA | place: USA:Monterey Bay... | reverse complement strand
CAAGGATACGTTTGTAACACTCACTCTTGAAGCCTCAACAAGCCAACCAACCCGTGTTTGTGAGGTGACGCTATCGCTTGAATCAGAAGGCGATGAAGCATCTCGAAGCACAACCTTTGAGGTGGATGTCGAGGCTATCCAGGCTGATGATGACGATACATCTTCGAACAACGACGACCAAGAGGATGACGATGTTCTCTTGCGTGAAGAGTCCAATTCCGTTCCGTGGGTTGGCGCCATAGAGTTGCTCATGCTGCTGGGTTTCGTTTCTGTTCTTCGGAAGTCGCCTTAAAACGCTGTTTTCCGTTTTTTGGTGTTATTTTCCTTGTTTTTGGCACATTTTTACTCAACTAAACACTACTAGGATTAATCTTTTTCCTCTCCTATTAACCTGTGGCTTCAAATCACGCATGAACAAGCATTAAGTGTGGAGCGATGTTCCGACGGTTGTTTATACCGTTGAGACTACGGCAACCGCACAAGGAGTGATAGAAATGGCAGAAGAAAATTCAGGCAAGATTTCTATTGAAACTTGGCTCAAAGTCGGCTTTGTCGCATCCCTGTTTTTGTCAATCATCGTTGTTACAGCGGTAAGTTGGGACAAGACAACCGTTCTCTCCCCTTACAACAACGCAGCCGATGAGTATTCTATGCAACAGTTGACTGAGATGAGAGAAGTCCTCGAAGGCAAAGACTACAGCATCGCAAACACCATGTCAACGCCAATGTTAGTGAACGACTGGAACGATCCACACCGAAGCATGCTCATTATTGCAGGTCCAGAAAAGCCATTCGATGCTGCAGAAGCATCAGCACTCCACGATTTCGTCACTGAAAAAGGTGGCAAGGTTATCTTGGCTGCAAGTTCGACCAACGCTCAACTTGTTGCGGAGGAGTTTGGCGTGAAATATTTCGACGCCCCGGTCTATGACGACCAGCGATACTACGAAGTCGAGGATTCAGTGGGTGCTATCCAACCTGCAGATTACCGTCGTCTTTGGTCGGCTGCCAGTGTCAACCAAAACATAAGTGAAATGGGTGATGAAAAACTCATTCCATGTTCTGATGACGCTGTTGCGAACGCTCAAATCGACAACTGCCGAATGCCCGTTCTTTTCCATCGGCCTACAGCAATCCAAGTTCTCGATGAACAAACCGATTCGAACCGAGAAGTGAACATCCTTGCAGCAGCATCAACATCTGCTCGAGTTGCAAAATTCCCAGATAACATCGACAGCGATCTCAACCCTACCTTGGGCGAAGGAATGACTGGACTCATTATTCGAATAGACTACCCTGTAAAGAACGTCCTTGACAAGATGCCCAACAACGACATTGGAGAAGTTGATGTCACAGGTTCAATCGTCTTCGTTTCAGACCACTCAGTTCTTGCAAACCACCTTTGGGATGCAGACTTGGCTCAAGAGAACGGCTACCTCCAATGTACTTCGCCCGCATACCTCGAAAATGGGCACAACTGTTGGGATACCGACCCGAACGGACTCTCCTCGGCACAAGGAGACACGAATTGGGACGGAAACAGCAAATATTTCAGCGCACTGATTTACGACATGATGGAATTTGACAATCCTGAATTGTCAACAACAATCACTCGTTCCCCATCTGAATTCTATGTTGTCTTTGACGAGAGCCGTCATATTTCGAGTGCTCTTACCTCTCCATTCACAGAGGCTATGGGTGCTATTGTGTTGCTGACCAGTGATGTTGTGCTCAAGTGGCTTATCATTCTCTTTTGCTAGCTGAGCAAGTTTGATTGCTGCACTTAGACCGGATGGACCTCCACCTACGATAACTACATCGTATTCCATTACTTCTCTTTCCATGATCAGTCTCCCTCTTTTTTTAGTGGTAAAAAAACATTACAATCATATCGCAAACTAATCCAATGAACGAATAATATTATATTAAAAATTGATATTAAATTATAACTAAATATAATAGTATCAAATAAACTGAGTCTTATATATGAAAATTGTAGTACCTATAAAACGCGTTGTTGATTATAACGTCAAAGTCAGACCTCTTAGCGATCAATCTGATGTTGATTTAAATAACGTGAAGATGTCCATGAATCCATTTTGTGAAATTGCCATCGAAGAAGCTGTAAGGTTAAAAGAAGCTGGAACGGCGACCGAAGTTATAGCTGTAACAGTTGGAACTTCAGCCTCTCAAGAGCAATTAAGAACAGCCCTTGCTCTTGGAGCAGATCGAGCAATTTTAATTGAGACTGAATCTTCATTAGAGCCCTTGGGTATTTCTAAAGCTTTGGCCAAGGTCATTGAGAAAGAAGCTCCTCAACTTGTCATTCTTGGAAAACAAGCCATTGATGGAGACAATAACCAGACAGGTCAAATGTTGGCAGCCCTATTAAATTATAGCCAGGCAACTTTTGCTTCAGAAATATCTATTGAAGACGACTCAGCTTCTGTTACCCGTGAGATTGATGGTGGACTTCAAACTCTTAAAGTTTCTTTGCCTGCAATTGTAACCACTGATCTGCGTTTGAATGAACCTAGATATGCGTCATTACCTAATATTATGAAGGCCAAGAAAAAAGAAATGGACATTCAGCCGGTTGATAGCCTTGGAATAGACATAGCGCCTCGTCTAGAGCTTATATCTGTAGAGCCACCAGCCACTAGGGCAGAAGGAATTAAAGTTGAATCAGTTGAAGAATTAGTTAGTAAATTAAAAAATGAAGCGAAGGTGATTTCATGAGTACATTGGTAATAGCAGAACACGATAATTCAAACCTCAAGCCGTCTACGCTTAACACCCTGGCCGCTGCAAACGCAATTGGCGGTTCTGTGCATTTACTTGTAGCTGGAAGCTCTTGTCAAGCAGTTGCAGACGCGTGTGCTGCAGTAGATGGTGTTGAAAAAGTTTTATTGGCTGATGATGCAGCTTATGCAAATCAATTAGCAGAAAGCACAGCGAATCTTATTAAGTCAGTTGCTGCCGATTATTCACATATTCTTGCGCCCGCAACTACCTTTGGTAAAAATGTTCTGCCAAGACTAAGTGCTTTGCTTGATGTGCAGCAAATTTCAGAGATTACAGAAGTTGTATCTGAAGATACATTTAAACGACCTATTTATGCAGGAAGCTGCATTGCAACGGTTAAATCTAATGATGTAACAAAAGTTATTACGGTCAGAGCTACTGCATTTGATCCAGTAAGTGATTCTGGCGGATCGGCCCCAATTGAAGCTGTTGCTCCCGAAGGTGTATCAGATCTTTCTTCTTTCGTTGGCGAAGAGATTGCAAAAAGCGACAGGCCAGAACTTACGGCAGCGAGCATTGTTATTTCAGGTGGAAGAGGGATGCAATCAGGCGATAACTTCCATTTACTAGAAACCATTGCAGATAAACTTGGTGCAGCAGTTGGAGCTTCTAGGGCTGCAGTTGATGCAGGTTTTGTTCCTAATGATTATCAGGTTGGTCAAACAGGTAAGATTGTTGCTCCAGATTTATACATAGCTGTAGGTATCAGTGGAGCCATTCAGCATTTGGCCGGAATGAAAGATTCAAAAGTAATTGTTGCTATCAATAAAGATGAAGATGCACCTATATTCCAAGTTGCAGACTATGGATTGGTTGCCGATTTGTTTGACGCTCTACCTGAGCTATCAGATAACCTCTAAGTTACTGATTTGAAGTAATATTTAAGCCCAGCCTATCAATATTTTGACTGGCTGAGCCATTAATTAGCTCGCATTCTTTTGCAAGCAAGCAATACCTCCAGAGGACATAATCTTTATCAACGCCCATGCCACCGTGAAGGTGCTGAGCCGAATAACTAATTTTGTGACAAGCATTGCCAGCCCAAATCTTTGAAATCAAGGCATCGTTCTCACAATCTAGATTGGTATTAAGGTTGATAGCAGCTTGCTGATTCACAAGTCGCAAGCATTCTAGATCAATAAAGCAATCAGCAGCTCTGTGAGACACAGCCTGGAATGACCCTATGACTCGACCAAATTGCTCTCTTTCAGAAGTATATCCAGCAATTAATGAAGTCATTTTTTCAGTGATCCCTAAAGCCAGATAACTTCTCATGACCATATTAATTTGAAGAAGGTATCTTAACGCTTCTAAGCCCCGACCATCCGCATGAATAATAGCCGATCTATCTAGGCTAACTGAATCAAGGTCTACCTTAAAGACTGGGGAGTTAGCTGTAGTTGAAAGTGCAGATATTTTGACTTTACTTGAATCCACAAGAACCAGCAATACACCTTCAGCCGAATTAACTGAAACCAAGATGCTCTTTGATTTGGAGGCAAGTTCAGACAGGTACTTGGTTCCTGTAATGATTAAATTATCTCCCTCTATCTCAGCTCTGCTAAGAGGATTCTCTGGGTCTTGATTTAACGGCTCTAGGATTGCTGATGTATGAATTTCTCCGCCAACAATATCTCCAATTATCGATTGATGAGTTTTACTATCACTAAATTTTTGAATAGTCTGAGCAACATCTACCAAGCATCCAATCATGCTTACAGGAGCGGCATGATAACCAAGGCGCTCAAAAAGAATGCCTAAGTCATAGAGGTTCTCGCCACTTCCACCATATTGCTCATTAACACCTAAACCGAGATAGCCTTTCTTTGTTAGCAGTGAGGTGAGTTGTTCATTGTGCTTAAAATCTTCATCAAACTTTTTTAGATTATCTGGCGTACATTCCTGAGCAAGTATTTTATCTAGAGAGTCTCTGACCTCACTTTGATAACTTAGTTCTGAAAAATCCATTAGCGGGTTCTTGGCATGAGAAGACCTGCCATGGCGATAATATCTCTTTGGACTTCGTTGGTGCCACCACCAAAAGTTAATATAGAAGCAGTTCTATACATGCGCTCTAATCTAGCATTTAGAATTGATAGCTCTGAATCATTTTTAAGAAGACTCAGCTCACCCATTATCTCCATCAAATGCCTGTAAGCCTCAATAAAAAATTCTGATCCATACACCTTGGCAACAGATGCCTCAGCCATGTTTAGCTGGCCAGATTCCATGATCCATGTTTGCTTCCAGCAGATTAGCTTTAGTGCTTCAATACCTGAATGAACTTCAGCAAAATTACGTTTTACCCATGACAGATCTGTTAGATATTGATCGTTATTAATTTTGGTTGATTCTGCAAGCTTTAGTACATTTTTATAAAGCTCTTCAACAGGACCATGATTTACAAGAGCCAAACGCTCTAAGTTCAATTGACTTGTTATCAGAGACCAACCTTGATTAGGCTCTCCCACAAGATGAGTATCTGGCACTTTAATATTGTCATAAAAAGTAGCATTTGTTCTCACATCACCCAAGGTGTTAATCGCGGACATAGAAAATCCAGGATCATCTGTCGGCACAATAAACATTGAGATGCCTTTATGATTCTTAGCCTCAAAATCAGTTCTAGCCGCTAGCCAAATATAGTCAGAAAAATTAGCCAAGCTAGTCCACATCTTTTGACCATTAATTAAATAGCCATCAGATTCTTTAATAGCTTTTGTTTGCAGTGAAGCCAAATCAGTCCCTGAATTAGGTTCAGAATAACCAATTCCAAATATAAGTTCGCCTTGTAAAATCTTTGTTGCTATTTCATCTTTCGCCCACTCGGATCCATGCTCTGCAATCATGGGGCCGACTGATTCGGTTGTTAGAAAGGGGAAGGGGAAGCCAGTTCGCATGACAGTCTCTACAAAGATGTATTGCTCCATAGGACTTAGTTCTTTGCCGCCCAATTCTTTTTTCCAACTTAAGCCTATCCACCCATCTGCACCCATTGTCCGCATAGCCTGTTTAAATTCAGGGCCACCGCCTTCGAAGTGTGCTGGGTTATTTAACTCTGCTCTTAGCGCAGGAGTTATTAAGCCTTCAAAGTATTCTTGAAGCTCATCTTTCAGTTTCGATTGTTTTTGATTTAGCTGTATTAACATTTCAGATATTAGTATCTCATCTTCTTTTCTCAAGGCAATATCTTAGTGTATTATTTAGACATGGCTAGTTACTCAAGAACAATGGATTTTCTTCATCGAAAACTCTTGCAAGCCAGAACAAAAGATCAAGAAGACAAGATAGTTAATTGGATGCTCGCAGAAGCTCAATTAAAGCAGGCTGCAGAAAAGAACAATCCAAAGAATCCCTTAGATATGAAAAAGTCAAAATAGGATCTGCCTCAGTTAAAAAATGAATAATTTAATTTGGTCCTACGGTGATACAAAATTAGATCGACAAGGTAGAACTATTTATTTTATTGAATATGCTAATCAGACGGACAGCAAAGGAAATCAGATTGAGCTTTGGGAACCAGAAGATATTTTTTTAGCCAGAAGTCCTAACTATCTAAAATCTGTGAAACACTTTCTTTCTATTTTATATTATTGCTGCGTGTATTTGGTTGTGGCCTATATTGCTCTTTCGGTCTCAGTGCATTTTTTTGACTCAATTTCAGATGATGGATTGATCGAAACCTTCAGGCAGATGCTCGAGGGGTGTGGGGTTGGTTGTAGGCCGATGAGATAAGAGATAATTCGATTATCTTAAAAAACAAATAACCTCTAAATGCTTTGTATTGGCAAATTGATCAAAAATACCAATTGATTCTATCTTTCTGCCTAGCTTCACCATATCCCTTAGAAAAGTTTCTGGGTTACATGAAATATAGATCATGTTTTCGAATTGTTTTGATAGGCTGATTGTCTCATCGCTTAACCCAGCCCTAGGTGGGTCAACAAGAATATGGCTGAATTCATAGGATTGCATGTCAATGTTTTCTAATCTTCTAAAAGGGCGCTCATTGGCCAGTGCTGAAGCTGTTTCATCATCGGATAGTCTTGCGGTTTCAATATTTGAAAGATTGTTCAATGCAATGGATTCTTTGAGAAGTCTAATTGAATGCCTGTTATTTTCTGTAGCAAAAACTTTATTAAACTTTAAGGCCAAGGGCAGGGTAAAACCACCACAGCCACAGTAAAGTTCTAATAAATCTTTGGGATCTTTTAATTGCCTGGTGATAAAAGAAATCATTAGAGGATAAAGATAATAATTAGGCTGGAAGAACACTAAGTCGTTTTGCAGGATTTTAAAACTTGAATCATCAAAGTTGCATGTGACCTCTAAATCCTCATCGCCGATTAAGACCTTTTGTTTTTTGCTCCTGCCAACAATAGATAAATTATTGATGCTATTTTGAATAGCCAATGCCTCTGACTGCCAATCATCATCAAGAGGCTTGTGATAAATGAGAGTGGCTAGAATCTTCTGACCAGAGGTTCGAAAGTTAATTTGAAACAGTTTCTTTTTAATCACCTCTGAGCTTTGGATCCTTGGAAGCAGCAATGTCATAATTTCTTGAATGCTGCTGTGAGGTAAATCCGAAACACTCATGTATACCTTTTGACCGTCTTCAATCATGGTGTAAGAGTCTTTGCTGATACCAAATTCACTTCTCGCCCTGTAACCGGTGGCTGGAGATGTATGGATAATTGGCTTTAAATCAGTATGTGGCGCCAGGTCACTACAGAATTGAGAGAACTTATTCATATCAAATTGATTGCGAGTATAATAAATGAAATAAATGCAGCGTTTAATAGGATAAACAAGACAATGAATCTAGGCAGAGTTAACTTATTTAAGTCCTCCTCTAAATCGCTAGATTTACGGACGCCCATTAACGAAGCTAATATTCTTTTGATCCACATAATATGAAAAGTCAGATTATCACAATTACAAAAACTGCCGAAGAATATCTTTCCAAGCTAATTACCGAGAAAAATGAACCTGGTACTGCTGTTAGAGTTTTTATCTCTGATCCTGGAACACCCCATGCAGAGACTTGTTTGGCATATGCAAAGCCGGATGAAATAGTCCCTTCTGATGTATTGATTTCCCTGCCAACTCTATCAGTCTATGTTGAAGAGCGCAGTATTCCATTTTTAGAAGATTCAGAAGTTAATTACGATATAGACAATTTTGGTGGTCAATTAACTATCAAAGCTCCTAATGCACGTCTTCCAAATATTTCGCCAGATAGCCCACTAGAAGATAGAGTTAATTACGTTATTTATAACGAGATTAATCCTATGCTGGAGTCCCATGGCGGCCTTGTGAGTTTAAAAGAAATTACCGAAGACAAATATGCCATCCTGCAATTTGGAGGCGGCTGTCAGGGTTGTAGCATGGTAGATGTCACTCTTAAAGATGGGGTTGAGAAAACGTTATTAGAGTCTATGCCTGAGCTGGCTGGCGTAAGAGACATGACAGATCACACCATGGATGAGAACGCTTTTTATAGCGAAGAATCGTAAACAGATACGATGATCCCCATTTTTGGGTGATCAAAAAAATGCGACTCATTCTGAAAAACTCTTCGATCTTCTCTTAAAATATATTCAACCATTCCTTCCGTAATCTTTGGTGCTTGCTCCTTGTTTTTCTCACCTGTGATCTCAATTTTCTCTGGTATAGATTCTAGGTAGAGTAAGTCACTAGATACAGGTATATCAATTTGCTCTACATCCTCAGGTATAGATTCCTGTAGGGCAGTAAATTTAATCAACTCAATTTGCTCTTCATTCTCATTGGATTCAAGATTTCCATTCATGTATCCAATTAAATCTAAATGGAGGTATCTGCTCTGATAAAGCCTAATTAGTAGGCCATGAGTATCAAATATTTCATGGACATATGGTGTCTCTTCATCAGGAAGTGCAGGCTGAATCCATGAAATTTTATGCAGAACTTTGTATTCATTTCGTCTATCCAATCTTCTATAAATATTATTGAGCTCTTTTAGTTGATCATTTCTTTCAAACCATTTTTCCGTTTTTAAGATATATTTCTTTTCTTCTTTTGCATCATCAGGCTCGATGATTGAGGGTGACTCTAGATCTATGATCTCTAAATTATTTAGGAGATCACCACTGACCTTTGCCTCAAAAGATTTTTCAACAGCCTCTGTATTAATTTTATTAGCTTGCCTCTCGAGGAGAGATATGAGATTTTTGGATTTCAAATCAAGTAATACTGGAGATAAATCTTCTTCCTGAGTAATCTCTAACTGCTCAAAGACTATGACTTCAATGTAATATTCCTTGAGATCTTTGGCGGATAGTGCATTTGAGCTAACAAAAAAGAATAAAAGCAGGGGGCTCGCTTTAAGAAAGCTGATGAAGCAGGGCAGAGACAGCCTCTCTTTTATTTGATTGATCCGATACATCTAAATTTAATTTGTTCGCTCCTACTAGTTTAATGCCTGTTGAGCCTGATTGAATTAATTCTATTAATTTTTTATACACTTCATCCTCAAGCGAATCGTGAAAAGTTAAGAGGGCCGTGTCTTTGTTGCTGTAAATTTTTCTAATGCCCAAGATGTTTGCCTGAACCCTGATTTTAGAATTCTCCACCAAATTTAATACATCATCACTTGGTTTCCCACATCTATCTTTAATTTCTTCAAAGATTTTATGAATGTCCGTGGTAGATTTGGCATCGTTCAAAGATCTGTAAATCTTAAGTCGCTCATTGGCCACTGGCATATATGTATCCGGCAATAAAGCTCTGTCGTTAAAATTAATCTCTGAGTCTATTGCAACTTCTGTTTTGATGCCCTTAAGATCGTTCACAGCAGATTTGAGCATGGACAAATACATCGACAGTCCAATTGCTTCTATGTGACCACTTTGTTTGATGCCCAGAAAATCACCGGCACCCCTGATCTCCAAATCTTCTTGAGCAATAAAATACCCAGAACCAAGATCAGAGTATCTAACAAGAGAATCAAGCTTATTTTTTGCATTCTTTTTAATGTCTTGAGTTGGTATTAAGAGGTAGCAATAAGATTGCCTCAAAGCTCTGCCGACCCTACCTCTAAGTTGATGCAATTGCGAAAGACCAAAATTTTGAGCATCAATAACAATGATGGTGTTGGCATTTGGAATATCTAGACCCATTTCAACAATCGTTGTGCACAACAAAATGTCAATTGAATTTGAATTAAAGGCACCCATAGTTTGGGATATATCTTGCTTGCTTAATCGCCCATGAGCTATTCCAATTCTTGCATTGGGTTGCAAGGCTTGAACATCATTTTTGAGGTTATCCATTTTGCCAATGTCATTTTGAACAATAAAAACTTGTCCGCCTCTGGTCACCTCTCTGTCGATGGCATTTTTAATAATCTGATTGTTCTGAACGTTCAAAAAAGTTTTAACACTCAATCGCTCCATGGGTGGTGTGTAGAGATAGGAGAAATCTTTGAGACCTGAATAGACTAAATTTAATGTGCGTGGAATCGGCGTTGCCGACATGTAAAGAATGTGTGTGGTGGTTTGGCGAGACTTAATAATTTCTTTTTGCTTGGTTCCAAACCTATGCTCTTCATCTATCACCAACAAGCCAAGACTTGAGAGGTCAATGTCGTTATTTAAAAGTGCATGCGTACCAACGAGGATGTCTATTTTTTTGTTTTTAAAATCTTCGTATAGCTTTGCTCGAGCTTTTGGCGATGTGTGGCGAGTTAGTATAGAAATATTAACTGGAAAATTACTAAATCTTTTAGTAAAACTTTCATGATGCTGATCGGACAAAACGGTACTTGGAGCCAGAATCATGGCTTGCTTTTTAGCCTGGACACAAACAAATGCTGCTCGCATGGCTATTTCAGTTTTTCCGAAGCCTACGTCTCCACAAATTACTCGATTCATTGGTTTGATAAGAGCTAAATCTTTGATCACATCATTAATGCAGTTTTGCTGGTCTGAGGTTGGGATATACGGAAAGTCATCTGAAAATTTTTGATACTCGTCTTTAGAACAAATTAGTTGAGGTGATGTAGAGACAGACCTTCTTGACTCTATGTCTAGCAGTTCAGCTGCATGGTCTTTGGCTTTAGCTTCTGCTTTCTCTTTTTTCTGACGCCATTTAAGAGATGACAGAGAGTCCAATGGAATATTTTCAACCTGTGAAACTTGGTATTTTGATACCAAGTAAGCTTGTCTAATAGGAACGTATAGCAGCTCTTTGTCGAGATACTCAATTTGAATAAACTCCTCTTCGTTTGCATTCGTTTTTAAGAGCGTTAGACCCTTGTAGATGCCAACACCGTAATCTACATGGATGACCAGTTCGTCATCGTGAAAGGGATTATCAAAGGTGTGGACTAATGACACTTGCTCTGAGGCAACTTTTTTATTGATTGAGGTATCTTGACCCAAGTAATTTTCAACGTTGATATAGGCATAGGAACTATTCTTGTCGTAAAAATATCGAGTTGGATGATGAGGTGCGCTGAAGAGACCCTCCGACATATCAAACGGGAGCAGAGCGTTTTTAAAGCCATACTCTTTGTTTAGCTCGTCTAATTTTATTTGCTCTGAGGCAGTTACAAACAACGTCTTAATTTTTCCTGCTTGATGTCGCGATACTAACTCTTTAATTTGATCATTGATGCCTAAAGTTAGGTCAGGTTTAGCTCCACTTTGTGCTTCAGATACATTTGTGGCGTTGCTTAGGTAAGGACTCAATTCATCTGGGGTAAAAAAGTAATCTTTTGGCTTCATAACAGGTCTCAATGAATCAATGGATTCTTCCTCGTACCTTTCTTTGATGTAAGAATTGTAATTAGCCAACGCAATATTGAGAGTAGGGCTTTGCATAAGACTGAAGCCATCAAAATAATCTATAAGGTTTGTATCCTTGTCTTGCAGCAAAGGCATGTATATTTCATAGCCTTCGGGTAAGACAGCAGATGAAATATTTTGAAATATCTCACAGTATCTTTCATCGTGCTTTTGAAAATAATTCCTCCAATTATCCTTAAAACGTTTAATAGAGTTTTCTTCAAGAGCAATCTCTGAGCCATGGAATAATTGAAACGATTGGAGTTTTTCAGTCATTGCCTGTGAATCAATATCAAACCTTCTAATGTCATCAATTTCATCACCAAAAAAGTCTACTCTTAACGGGGTTGAATAAAAGCTAGAGTAGAGATCAACAACGCCACCTCTAATAGTAAATTGATTGATCAGTTCAACTTTGTCAGTTCTTTCGTAACCAAGTTGAATTAGGTTATCGGCAAGCTCCTTGATGGATAATTTTTCTCCAGTGTGAAAAATCTTGCGAGCTGTAAAAAACTCTTTGGCTGGGAGTTTTTCTAGCAAATTAAGTCCGCTGGTAATTATTACCTTAAGATTTTCTTTGCTGGAATTTAATAGTCCGATCCGACTTTGAATAATAGATTGAGACGTAGAGAATCTGTCGTATGGCAATATTTCTCTTTCAGGGTAGTAAGCAATTTCTTCTGCAGGCAGATACAACTCCAGCTCATGCTTGATCAATCTTGCTTCTTTGTCAGAGGAGCATAGGTACAGAATTTTTTGATTGTGCTTAGATGCACATTGCGCAAGCTCAAAAGCTTCAAAATGGTTCTGTTGTTCTTTCATATGGTGAGATATAATTTCGCGGTAAGAATTAACTAAAAAACAGGAACACTAACATGGATATAAGTTTTTCAGAACAAGATCTTCAGTTTCAAGAGGAAATTAGATCAGCTTTAGCAAATGATTACCCTTCGCACGTTCGCGAGAAGCAAGAGCAGGGAATGGTTTTATCTAAACAAGACATGATTGATTTTCATAAATTTCTATACGAAAAAAACTGGGCAGGGTATAACTGGCCTGTTGAATTTGGTGGAACTGGCTGGTCTCCAGTGCAGATATATCTCTTTTTAAATGAGCTTGCCACTGCGCAATGCCCAACAATTCTCCCATTCGGAGTCAGCATGGTTGGACCTGTTATTTATACATTTGGTAACCAAGAGCAAAAAGATAGATTTCTACCAGACATTCTTCAATTTAACTCATGGTGGTGCCAAGGATACTCAGAGCCTGGATCAGGTTCCGACTTAGCTTCATTGAAAACGAAAGCTGTGCTTGAAGGCGATCACTACATTGTTAATGGAGCAAAAACTTGGACAACCCTTGCTCAGAATGCTGATTGGATTTTCTGCTTGGTAAGAACCGAAACAACGCAAAAGAAACAAGAGGGTATCTCATTCTTACTTATTGATATGAATACTCCTGGTATTGAAGTAAAACCTATTATTACTATTGATGGAGATCACGAAGTAAATACAGTTTTCTTTACAGATGTAAAAGTTCCTGCAGATCAGTTAATTGGAGAAGAGGGTAAGGGTTGGACTTATGCTAAGTTTCTTCTAGCCCATGAGAGATTTGGAATTGCTGGAGTCCCAGTGTGTAAAGTTCAGATATCCAGATTAAAAGAGAAGACAGCTCATTATAATGATCTAGATCTGAATAAAAAAATTGCTGAAGTAGAGATTGATCTTATGGCTTTGGAGTTTACAGAACTAAGAGCATTGGCAGCTATTGCAGGTGGCGGCCATCCTGGTGCCGAGTCATCCATATTAAAAATTAGAGGAACTGAAATTCAACAAAGAATCTCTGAGCTTTTTGTTGAGGCGGCCGGTCAATACATTCTTGCATACGAAGGTCCTGATGGTTTTGAATCTAACAAAACTCCTGCTGGTCCAGATCATGCAAGTGACTCAGTTGCGCATTACTTAAATTATAGAAAAACATCAATATATGGTGGAAGTAATGAAATTCAAAAAAATATCATTGCTAAAGCAATTCTAGGAGTTTAGTAATGAATTTAAATTATTCTGATGAGCAAAATATGCTCCGCGAGCAAGTTCTTAAATTCTGTGAAACTAATTATGATTTTACGGACAGAGAAAAAATCTTAGATTCTGAGGCTGGCTACAGCACTGAAAATTGGAAAGAATTTGCTGAGCTTGGCTGGTTGGCTGTTCCTTTTAGCGAAGATAATGGTGGCTATAACTTTGGACCAATTGAATTGACAGTTCTTTTTGAAGAGTTTGGTAAATCATTGGTTGTTGAGCCATACCTTAGCTCGGTGGTAATGAGTGGCACAATTCTTGAAAATTCTAATTACTCTGCAAAGCAAGCTTTGCTTGAAAGCATTATTTCAGGAGATCATCAAATTTCTGTTGCATACGCAGAAGCTAATATTGGCTATAACTTTCTTGAGTGTGTAACTTCGTTAGATGCCCAAGGCGATAACTTAGTTTTAAATGGCTCCAAAACGATTGTTTTGAATGCAGCAAACTCCAATCAGTTTATTGTTCTTGCAATGCACGACGGCAAGCCAGCTCTAGCTCTTGTTGATAGTGATGCTTCGGGTCTTGAGCTTCAAAGCTTTAGGACTCTAGATGGACAGACTTGTGGAGAACTAACGTTTGAAAATGTTGCATTGAATTCTGATGCCCTTATTGCAAGCGGCGATGAAGCAACATCATTGTTCAACCAAATGATTGATGTTTCTATTTTATGTATCAGCGCAGAAGCTGTTGGTGCCATGACCAGCGCTTATCAAAAAACTGTTCAGTATACGAAGGAAAGAGAGCAATTTTCACAACCTATCAGTAACTTCCAAGTTCTTCAGCACAGAATGGTGGACATGTTTGTTGAAACAGAAATCACTAAATCTCTTTTGATCAAAGCTACCTTACAACTCGACTCTAAAGATATTGAGGCATCAAAAACTATTTCAGCACTCAAAGTTCAGGTTGGCAAAGCTGGGAAATATATTGGGCAGCAGGCTGTTCAGTTGCATGGTGGAATGGGTGTGAGTAATGAGATGTCTATTGGGCATTATTTAAAACGCTTCACTGTCATTGATTCTATGTTTGGTAATACGCAGCATCACATTAACAAATATTCATCACTCTAAAAGAAGCTTATGACTGACTTAACTAAAAACCCTGATTTAAGATCTAGGGAAAAAGTTGACGATTATTTCGGTGATTGGAAGTGGAGAGAGGGTCTTGCTGAACTCATGGTTCCAATTATTGGTCGACTCTATCGTCATGGTGTTCATATCATGATTTATGGCCAGTCACTTGTGAATGCTTCTCCGGTTGAAATTATGAAGGCTCATAGGTTTGTTCGACAAATTGAAGGCAATGAGCTTAGTGAATTAGAAACATTTCCTCTGTTAGAGCGCTTAAGCAATCTTGATTTATCTGACTGTGAGATTGATCTCGGTGAGCTTACAGTAAGGTGTCCATTTTTTGATGATCTTGCAGATAACCCCGATAAGATTGATTCTTATCTTCAAGAACAACTTGATTTTTCATCCTCAAATTCTAGTAGGCCTAATGAGCCTCAAGACATAGTTTTATATGGATTTGGGCGAATTGGTAGATTGATGGCTAGGTTGCTAGTTCAAACAACAGGACCTGGAAACTATTTTAGATTGAAGGCTGTTGTAGTGCGAAAGGGTGGAGAGAATGACCTGGTAAAACGTGCCAGTCTTCTAAGAAGAGATTCAGTGCATGGCAGATTCATAGGCACAATTAGAGTAGATCTAGATCACGACTTGCTAGTTGTAAATGGTAATCCGGTGAAATTTATCTATGCAAGCGGACCTGCTGAAATTAATTACGAAAAATTAGGCATTAATAAACCAATAGTTATTGATAACACCGGAATTTGGAGAGATGAAGCCGCTCTTTCGCAGCATTTAGACTGTGGAGCTTCCAAGGTCATATTAACTGCACCAGCTAAAGGCGATATCAGAAACGTAGTATTTGGAGTTAACGATAATTCTTTAACTGATTCAGATAATATTATTTCAGCTGCATCCTGTACCACCAATGCAATTGTTCCAGTCTTAAAAGTTCTTAGCGATCAATACGGTATCCAAAATGGCCATATTGAAACAGTTCATTCTTATACAAATGATCAAAACCTTATTGACAACTTTCATACCGGGGATAGGAGGGGTAGAAGTGCGCCCTTAAACATGGTGATTACCTCTACTGGAGCTGTTAAGGCGGTTGCCAAAGCTATACCTGAATTGAATGGCAAGTTAACTGGCAATGCTATAAGAGTTCCAACTCCAAATGTCAGTCTTGCAGTATTAGTCTTGAACTTAAAAGAAGAGGTTACAAAAGCTGAATTAAATGAATTCTTAAAAAATTCCGCATTTACTAGTAAATATAGGCAAATTATTGGTTATACCAATTCACCTGAAGCCGTTTCAACTGATTTTTATTCAAGCCCTTTTGCGACCATTATTGACTCTCAGGCTACTATTGCAGAAGGCAATCAGGTTACTCTTTATTGCTGGTATGACAACGAGTTTGGATACTCGAAACAAGTCCTCAATTTAACCAAAAAAGTTGCAAAAATTGAGCTACCAAGATTTCCTAAAGCAATTGATCCTTCGGTGTAGAAACCACTGATTTTTACCTTTATAATTGCCTCATCTTTTACTGAAGGAAAAGCGTGATTTTAACCAAAAAAGGACTTGATCTACCTATTTCTGGCGCTCCAAGCGCGGACATCGATTCCTCTACCACAATTAATACAATAGCCATCTTGGGCCCTGATTACGTTGGCCTAAAACCAACCATGTTAGTTAAAGAAGGAGATACAGTTTCAAGTGGTCAAAAACTTTTTGAAGATAAGAAAAATCCAGGTACTTATATTACTTCTCCATCATCTGGAGTAGTTGAATCTATCAATAGGGGTGAGAAAAGGCGTTTCTTATCAATGACTATAGATGTTGATGATTCCATAGAGCCAACAAAGTTTATTGCTACTGACTATGAGTCACCAGTAAAATTTTTAGTCGATACAGGAGCTCTCTCTTATTTTAAAACTCGACCTTACAATAGAATCCCAAGCAAAGAAGACTTACCGAATGCTGTTTTTATAAATGCTTGTGATACGAATCCATTAGCAATAGATCCATTTTATTTGATTGCAGAAGACCAAGAACTATTCAATGCAGGCTTAGCTTACATCTCATCGATTAACAAGGACGCTAAGACTTTTTGCGCCTTTCAAAATAATGATTTTGATCAATCCGTTGAAGGTATTAATTACAATCAATTTAATGGTCCGCATCCAGCTGGATTAACTGGGACGCACATTCATTTTCTATATCCTGTTGGTCAAAATAGAACTGTTTGGACCATTTCTTGGCAAGAAGTCGTTTCACTTGGTTATCTTTTAAAACATCAGACTCTGAGATCTAATAAGTTAGTATCTCTGGCTGGTCCTAATGTTCATGAGCCGAAAATATTAAATATCCGCTATGGTTCTAATATTTCTGAAATGACCGCTGGGGCTATCAAGGGGGATTCTCGGATAATTTCCGGATCAGTCCTGAATGGCAGAACCGCTGAAAATGTTATGAATTACTTAGGTGCTTATGATAATCAGGTCTCTGTTATTCCTGATGAGGCAAATGACATTTTATTTAATTGGGCTATGCCAGGCCTAAACCTTCATTCAAAATTACCAGCCTTTATTTCTTCATGGCTCAAACCTAAAAAATTCGTCTTTAATGCATCTATGAATGGAGGAAATAGAGCAATTGTCCCTATTCAATCCTACCAAGAGGTAATGCCATTAAACATTCTGGCAACTCAGCTTTTAAAAAGCTTGGTTACTTTTGATATTGAATTAGGTGAAAAACTTGGAGCTTTAGAGTTAGCTCCTGAGGATGTGGCCTTGCTTAGTTATGTTTGTCCAAGCAAGTATGACTATCAATCAATCCTAGATAGTAATCTTGAGATAATGTATGAGGAGTTCAAATGAAAACTTGGCTTCGCTCATTAAATAATCAAATTAAACCTGATTACATGCCTGGTGGGTCGAAGGCTAAATGGTTTCCAATTTATGATGCTATTGAAAACTTTATATTTTCATCCACCAAGAAAACTGCTAATCCAATTCATGTAAGAGATGCGATCGATATCCAGCGAATAATGGTTACTGTTTGGCTGGCTGCTTTTCCCGCAATGTTCTTTGGTATGTATAACATTGGCAATCAAACTCTTGAGTACCTTACATTGATAGGCTCTAGCAATTCCAATGATTGGCATCATATTATTATTAACTTGGTGGGTTATTCGCAAGACAGCTTCATCAGTAAGATGTGGATAGGAGCCGTTTACTTTATTCCTATTTATGCAGTTACATTTGCCGTTGGAATTTTATGGGAAATTCTATTTGCTGTGGTGCGCAAACATGAAATTAATGAAGGGCTGTTTGTGTCTTCAATTCTTTTTGCGTTAAGTTGCCCTCCAGACTTGCCACTATGGCAGGCAGCGATGGGTATTACATTTGGAATTGTTATTGGCAAAGAGGTTTTTGGTGGAACTGGCAAGAATTTTTTAAATCCAGCTTTAACAGGCAGAGCTTTTCTTTATTTTGCCTACCCATCACAACTATCAGGCGATAAAGTTTGGATAGCTGGTCTGTCTGACAATGGGGTTACACCAGAGGGTTTTAGCGGTGCCACACCTCTTGGCTATGCAGCTGAAGATGGATTAAGCGGATTGACAGATAATTTCTCGTGGTTCGATGCTTTTTTTGGTCATATTCCTGGATCTGTTGGCGAAACATCTATAATTGCCATTGGTATAGCCGCAGTAATTCTTTTAGTTACCAGGGTTGCTTCTTACAGAATTATTCTTGGAACAATCCTTGGCATGATGTTGATGAGCTCAATTCTGAATTTAATTGGCTCAGATACCAATCCTATGTTCCAAGTGCCTTGGTATTGGCATTTTGTTATTGGTAGTTTTGCGTTTGGTATGGTGTTCATGGCAACGGAACCAGTGTCAGGCTCAGGTACAAATGCTGGTCGCTGGATATATGGCGGGCTTATCGGAGTGACTGTGGTGTTAATCCGAGTTGTTAACCCGGCTTTTCCAGAGGGAATGATGCTTGCAATATTATTTGCCAATCTCTTTGCGCCAGTGATAGATCACGTGGTAGTTTCTAGAAATATAGCAAAACGTAAAAGGGCACTTTCTTATGAATGATTCAGTTTTAAAAACCTTAACAGTATCTTTTGTTGTGTGCTTGTTCTGTTCGCTGATAGTATCGTTTGCTGCTGTAAGTCTTCGAGACGCTCAAAATCTTAATAAGTTAAATGATCAAAGAATAAAAATTTTAAAGACGGCCGCTATTTACAATCCTGAAGAATCAATTGAATCTCAATTTGGGCGTTTAACTCCTAAATTTGTAGATTTCAGTAACGGTCTTTTGTTGGATGAGTTTGAGGACTTAGATTTAATTACCTATGATCCAGTTTATTTCTCCAAACAAGCTGATTACTCAACTCCTGTTCCAGCAGATCTTGATATAGCAATTGTTAAAAATAAAGAAAATATTGGAAAAATATATTTACTTAAAGATTTTAATAACAACCTCGAGAAAATCATTTTACCTATCCGAGGCTACGGACTTTGGGGAACGCTATACGGTTATATTGCGATCGACAAAGATCTAAATACAATTCGTGGCTTGGAATTTTATGAGCACAAGGAAACGCCTGGCTTAGGTGCTGAAGTTGACAATCCAAAGTGGAAAGCATTGTGGGACGGAAAAAAAATATATAAAGATGGGGTGATTGAAATTGCAGTTATCAAAGGCAAGGTAGATAAATCTAATAAAATGGCTGATTACCAAGTAGATGGTCTTTCTGGTGCAACCTTAACAAGCCGCGGGGTAACTAATATGCTGGCTTTCTGGTTCAGTGAAAGTGGCTATCAAGAGACGCTGAGTAAAATAAATTATGACAGTTAAGCAATACAAAGAAGTTCTAACCAAACCCTTGCTGGAGGAGAATCCTATTACCCTTCAGATTTTAGGTATTTGCTCTGCTTTAGCGGTTACCAGTAACCTCTCAGTTACATTAGTAATGTGTGTAGCACTTACAAGCGTTGTTTCATTTTCCAATCTCTTCATTTCCCTCATAAGGAACTATATTCCAAGCAGCGTTAGAATTATTGTTCAAATGACAATCATTGCATCACTTGTGATCGTTGTTGATGAACTGCTAAAGGCCTACGACTACGAAACAAGCAAAAAGCTTTCAGTTTTTGTTGGGCTTATTATTACTAACTGCATTGTTATGGGAAGAGCTGAAGCATTTGCAATGAAAGAGAAGCCGTTTATAAGCTTTATTGACGGGCTAGGTAATGGATTGGGCTACAGTGTTATCTTGATAGCTGTGGCAATTGTTCGAGAGTTATTTGGAGCTGGAACCCTCATGGGCTACGAAATCCTCCCTCTAGTATCAAACGGTGGCTGGTATCCTGCAAACAACCTTTTATTGCTTCCGCCTAGCTCCTTTATCTTAATTGGTTTGATGATTTGGGGAATTAGAGCATACAAAACTGATCAAGTTGAGATCAACGAATTTAAACTATCAAAACATGCAACCGCCCCTGATCTTACAAAGAGAGAGTTAAATGCTTGAACATTACCTAAGTATTTTTATCACCACAGTTTTTATTGAGAACATTGCTTTGTCAGTATTCTTGGGTATGTGTACATTTATAGCTATCTCCAAAAAGATTGATGCTGCTTTCGGTTTGGGTGTAGCGGTCATTGCTGTATGTTTAATTACAGTACCCCTAAATAATTTTATTTTTAATACTATTTTAAAAGATGGGGCGCTTGCATGGGCAGGTCTGCCAGATGTGAATCTGCAATTTGTTGGTCTAATTAGTTACATAGGTGTAATTGCTGCAGCAGTCCAAATTCTAGAAATGTTCCTCGACAGGTTTGTTCCAGCTTTATATAACGCCTTGGGCGTGTTTCTTCCATTGATTACAGTTAATTGCGCCATACTAGGAGCAACCTTGTTCATGGTCGAGAAGGATTTAAAGTTCGGGGAAAGTGTAGTTTATGGACTTGGAGCAGGCGTTGGCTGGGCAATGGCTATTGTTGTTTTAGCTGGAATTAGAGAGAAATTAAAGTATTCTGATATTCCAGACGGCTTACAAGGCCTTGGTGTTACTTTCTTGATAGTTGGGTTGATGAGTTTTGGATTTATGTCGTTTGGCGGAATTTCTCTTTAGGATTTTATTATGCAAATAGATTTATTTTTAGGTGTTTTTTCTTTTACAGGGATAGTTCTACTGTTAGTTGGAATTATTATCATGGCTCGAAGCCAATTAGTGAGCTCAGGTGAGGTCTCTATTGAAATCAATGGCGATAGCGCAAATGCAATCAAGGTTCCATCTGGAAGTAAGTTACTTCAAACCTTAGCTGAGAATAAAATATTTTTGTCATCAGCTTGTGGTGGTGGGGGAACATGCAGTCAGTGCAAGTGCCAGATTGCGGAAGGTGGCGGATCTATTTTGCCCACAGAAGAATCTCATTTCAATTCAAAAGAAAAGAAGGAAGGGTGGAGACTTTCTTGTCAAGTTGCTGTCAAAAATGATCTTAAGATTACTATTCCAGAAGAAGTGTTTGGGGTGAAGGAGTGGGAATGCGAAGTGGTATCAAACGATAATGTTGCAACTTTTATTAAAGAATTAATTCTTAAATTACCAGAAGGAGAAGAGGTTAATTTTAAAGCCGGTGGTTACGTTCAGCTGGAAGCTCCAGCATATGACAACCTAAACTATACATCCTTTGACGTCGCTGATGAGTACAGAGAGGATTGGGATAAATTTAAGATTTGGGATAACGTTGCGAATAACCAAGAGGCAATTATTCGAGCCTATTCAATGGCTAATTATCCAGATGAAAAGGGTGTATTGAAATTTAATATTAGAGTTGCATCGCCGCCACCAGGCTCTTCTGATATTCCTCCTGGCCTAATGTCTTCATGGACTTTTAATTTAAAACCAGGTGACAAGGTTAGGGTGTTTGGTCCTTTTGGAGAATTTTTTGCGAAAGAAACTAAATCAGAAATGGTCTTTGTGGGTGGAGGAGCTGGCATGGCTCCAATGCGTGCTCATATCTTTGATCAGTTACTAAGAATTCATGCAGATAGAAAAATTACATTTTGGTATGGCGCCAGAAGCCTTAAAGAAATGTTCTATGTAGAAGAATTTAATAAACTTGCCGCTGATAATGAAAATTTTGATTGGCATGTAGCACTTTCAGATCCTCAGCCTGAAGATGACTGGAATGGCCTCACGGGCTTTATTCATCAGGTATTATTTGATAACTACCTTGGATCTCATGATGCACCTGAAGATTGTGAATTCTATATGTGTGGCCCACCAATGATGAACAAAGCTGTCACTGATATGTTAATTAACCTTGGTGTTGAGCCTGAAAATATTATGCTTGATGACTTTGGTGGTTAAGTAAGCTATTTGAATCGATTAATTGCCTCAAAAGTTCTTGCCATCTCGGTTGGTCTTTTGTGTGTATTGCTTGCCTATAACCATAATAAATCTTCTACGTATGAGATTGGTGGAAGCATTTACGGAACTTATTGGAAACTCGTTTCAACAGACTACATCTCTGATTCCATAAAGCAATCTATTGTCGTCGAGTTAGATAGGATAGATTTAATTGCATCAAACTATAAGATTCAATCTGAGCTATCCATTCTTAATAAAGCACCAGCCAACACAAAAATTAAGATTTCTAAAGATCTTTATAACCTCTTATCATTGGCAGAAGATCTGAATAAGGTGAGCGAAGGTGCTTATGATGTAACTTTGGGGTCCATGGTTATAAATGGTGGTTTTGGTCCTGAGGCAACTATCACCTCATATGACCTCAAGGCTAATAAGAGGTTTGTAATCTCAGAAGACCTTTATCTTGAGAAATATAATCAATTTCTTTTTGATCTTTCATCAATAGCCAAAGGTTATGCTGTTGACAGTATTCACGATCTTCTAATTGCTTCCAATCGACCCAATTTTCTATTCGATATCGGTGGAGAGCTAATTGTCAGCGGATCTAAGCATGGCTCCCCATGGATTATTGGGATCCAAGATCCGATTGAATTCACCAATCAAGCAATTACGAATATTGCCACTGATAGTTTTTTGGCAGTAGCTACTTCTGGTGAATACAGAAATTACTCGATAGATGATAATGGTATTGCCTCAAGTCATACTTTTGATCCGTTTACCTCTAAGTCAATAAAAAACAAAGTTTTATCAGTTACCGTCTCATCAAAAAAATCTGCGATGGTAGCTGATGCTTGGGCAACTTTACTTAATGTTACGGGTTCAGAAATTGGTCTTGCGTTAGCAGAAAAACATCAAATCTCTGTTTTATATATAATTAATGAAAATAATGAAGTTAGGTTTCTTAAATCTAGTCACTGGACACACTGATGTTTGAATTTTTGTTAGTATTCTCGGTTATGGCCATATCCTTTGGTGCTATTGCTGTTGGAGTTATTATCAAAAATAAACCTATAACAGGAAGTTGCGGAGGTCTTGCAAATCTTGAAAAGGGTGCATCCTGTCAAATTTGTGGACGCACCTCTTCAGAGGTATGTGACACCTAGAATTGATTCATGGTGTTATCGTCACCAGAGGCCTTAAGGGCTGCCTCGCCGGCAAAATATTCTTTATGATCGTCGCCCATGTCTGAGCCAGCCATATTTTGATGTTTTACACATGCTATGCCTTGGCGAATTTCCTTTCTTTGAACGCCCTCTACATAACCAAGCATTCCTTTATCACCAAAATACTCTTTTGCTAAGTTATCTGTAGATAGCGCTGCAGTATGGTAGGTCGGAAGGGTTATTAGATGATGGAAGATACCAGCATCGCGCGCAGCATCAGCCTGGAATGTTTGAATTCTTTTGTCAGCTTCAATGGCTAATTCAGTAACATCGTAAGACTCATCCATTAGATTATCTCTTTCATAGGATGAAGTGTCTGCACCATCTTCTAGCATTGAATCAAATACTTGTTGCCTAAAGTTTAAGGTCCAGTTGAAAGATGGGCTGTTGTTATAAACAAGCTTGGCATTTGGTACAACCTTCTTGATTTCATCCATCATTGCTCCAATCTGACCAATGTGTGGTCTTTCTGTTTCAATCCAGATTAGATCAGCTCCATTTTGAAGGCTAGTGATTGAATCTAAAATACAACGAGCTTCACCTGTGCCTTTTTTAAATTGATACAGGTTGCTGGGCAATCTCTTAGGTCTAACAAGTTTACCATTTTGATTAATAAGAACGTCTCCATGATTCATTGTTTCAGCAGTCACTTCTTCGACATCAAGGAATGAATTATATTGGTCGCCTATGTCTCCAGCTTCGTTGGTAACAGCAATTTGCTTTGTTAGGCCAGCACCTAGTGAATCTGTTCTAGCAACAATAACACCATCGTCAACACCCAGTTCCAAAAATGCGTATCTAACGGCATTAATTTTTGCTAGAAAGTCTGAATGAGGCACAGTTACTTTGCCATCTTGATGACCGCATTGCTTTTCATCTGATACTTGATTCTCAATTTGAATGCAGCAAGCCCCAGCTTCAATCATTTGTTTGGCCATCAGATATGTGGCTTCTTCATTCCCAAACCCCGCATCAATATCCGCAATGATCGGGACAATGTGAGTTTCAAAATTATCAATTTTATCTTGAATGGATTGCTGTTTGTCTTGGGGAGCCTTATCAAGCTCTCTAAATAAACCTGCTAGTTCTCTTGCATCAGCCTGTCTTAAGAATGTGTATAGCTCCTCAACGAGACTGGCAACAGATGTTTTCTCATGCATGGACTGATCTGGAAGGGGTCCAAATTCAGATCTAAGTGCTGCAACCATCCAACCGGATAGATATAAATATTTCTTATTGGTGGTTCCAAAATGTTTTTTTATTGAGATGAGTTTCTGTTGTCCAATAAAACCGTGCCAGCAACCAAGTGATTGAGTGTAAGAGGAGGTATCGCTATCGTATGCTTCCATATCTTTTCGCATAATTGATGCAGTGTATTTAGCAACATCTATTCCAGTTTTGAATTGATTTTGTATGGCCATTCTTGCTGCAAACTCAGGCTTGATGGAGTTCCAGTTATTGCCATGAAAATCAGGAATAGCTTTAAGCCTTTCAATTTCAGAAGATAGTGTAAGTTTGCCCATAATGTAACTCCAGATAATAATGTATGTAGTGCATTGAAATTTAAATGGTTTATATTGTCAATTAATATTAAAAAGCTTAATTGAAGGGCTTTTAAGAAGATTTTATTGTAGCTTGACTACAAAAATTACAATTTTGCTAGTTTAATAGCATCGCCCAGATAGTTGGTTGGAGTAAGCTTTTTCAGCTTATCTTTAGCAGCTTCAGATATATCCAAGTTTTCAATGAGCTCTGCATAAGAATTTTGATCTAAACTTACGCCACGTGTTTTTAATTTTATGATCTCATAAGCATTATCAAGACCTTCTAACTTCATCACAATTTGAATTGCTTCAGCCAAAATCTGCCAATTATTTTCTAACTCATTGATCGCTTTTTCTTTATTAGGCTGGAGTTTTGATAGCCCCTTAAGCACCGATGAAAAGCCAACATATGAATAAGCAAATCCAACGCCTAAATTTCTTAATACAGTAGAGTCTGAGAGATCACGCTGTAATCTTGATTTTGTAAGTTTATTGGCAAAGAATTCCATCATTGCATTTGATAGCCCTAAATTACCCTCTGAATTTTCAAAATCAATGGGATTGACTTTATGCGGCATAGTAGATGAGCCAACTTCACCTTCTTTCAGTTTTAGTTTGAATAGATCATTTGCAATGTACATCCAAATATCTTGATTAAAATCAATAAGTATATTGTTAACTCTTTGGATGCAGTGGGCCACTTCAGCTATTCCATCATGAGGTTCAATCTGCGTAGTGATTGGATTTTGCTCGACTTGAAATGATGCTAAAAATTTCTTAGTTTGATTTGCCCAATTTATCTTTGGATCGCTTATTACTAGGGTGTGATAGTTGCCAGTTGCTCCGCCAAATTTTGCTAATGGTTTCATAGTTTTTAGGCTATTTCGTTGACGTTTCAGGCGCTCTACGAAAACCTTCATTTCTTTGCCAAGTGTAGATGGCGATGCTGCTTGGCCATGTGTTCTTGCAAGCATTGGGATTGATGACCAGGTTCTTGCTCTTCTGTTAAGCTCTTTAATAATTACGTCGAGCTGTTTTAAGTAAATGATTAATGCATCCCTCATTAAGATAGCGTAGCTTAGTGAATTCACATCTTCACTGGTCAGCGCAAAATGAACTAAATGTTCATATTTTCTTAGACTGGTAGATTTTTTTAACTCATCTCGAATATAGTATTCAACAGCTTTTACATCGTGGTTTGTCTTACTTTCAATCGATTTGATCTTTTTGGCTGATTTCTCATCAAAGCCACTCTTAAGTACCTGAAGATCTTTAATTTTAGCCTTAGAGAGAGCGGGAAAATTCTTGCCACCCTTAGAACATAGGAATATTAGCCATGCAATTTCAATTTCAAACCGGACTCTATTTAAGTTAGATTCAGAAAAGTTATTCGCAAGATCTACAATTTTATTATTATATCGATTATCAAGAGGTGAAATTAGTTGTTCAGTTTTCATAAGATGATTATAGCTAGACTTGAATCGATTTAGCTATGATACCCCCACCTAAACATTGATTATTAGAATACAGCACCGCAGATTGACCAGGAGCTATTGCCCTAATTTCTTCTTTAAATAGGATTTCAACCTTATCTTTTTTAAAAACGGCATTACACTCAACTGGTTTGCCTCGATGCCTAACTTGTACCTCACAATTCAAAGACTCAGGTTCTAACCCAGCATTAATCCACTTCATTGGCTCCATAATTAAGCCTGAGCTCATTAGAAGAGGATTGGATCCACCCTGACACACATATACTTCATTCAATTCAATGCTCTTATCATAAACGTACCAGGGTAATTCTGATTTATTTCTAACCCCGCCAACATTTAGCCCTTGACGTTGGCCTTGAGTAAACAGAAGGGCGCCTGGATGCTCTCCCAGAATAAGTCCTTCAGAGTCTTTTATATTTCCAGGTTTAAATGAGATAAATCTCTTTAAAAAATCTCGTAAATTTCTTTCTCCTACAAAACATATACCCACTGAATCCTTTTTATCATAGTTAATAAAATTATTTTCTTCTGCAATTCTTCTGACCTCATCTTTTGGTAAATCCTGAAGTGGAAATAAGCACTTTTCAAATTCTGACTCTTTTACCTCATGTAAAAAGTATGTTTGATCCTTGTTTAAGTCATCGGCTCTCATCAGTATGGTTTGATCATCTTTTTTAATGAGTCTTGCATAGTGACCTGTAGCAATATGGTCTGCGCCTATTTTAAAAGCATAATCCAAAAACGATTTAAATTTAATCTCTCTATTACATAAAATATCTGGATTGGGCGTTCGCCCCTTTTCATGCTCTGACAAAAACTCTTTAAATACTCTATCCCAATATTCATCACTGAAATTAGCTCTGTGAAGAGGTATCTCAATTGAATCACAGACCTTTGAGGCATCTTGAAAGTCAACCTCAGATGTACAGACTTCGCCAGGTTCATTCTGCCAGTTTTGCATGAATAGGCCTTGAACGTCATAGCCTTGCTGTTTTAATAGCAGAGCAGCGACAGAAGAGTCAACGCCACCTGACATTCCAACTACAACTTTTTTACCTACATTTTTTGACATAAATTACCTTCACGCCCTCTATTTCAAAGAATTTTTAGAGTATAATTCTCACCGATTTATATTATATAAGCGTTTAATCATAAGAGGACAGCAATGAGCTACAAACATATTAACATTCCTTCTGAAGGCACAAAAATTACTTTTGAAAATGGGTCGCTGGTTGTTCCGGATAATCCAATCATTCCTTTTATTGAGGGTGATGGTATCGGAGTAGATATTACTCCTGCAATGATTGATGTTGTAGATAATGCTGTGAACATTGCTTACGATGGCGCAAAAAAGATATCTTGGATGGAAGTATATTGTGGAGAAAAATCTACAACTATTTACGATAAAGATACCTGGCTTCCAGATGAAACTATTGAGGCATTAAAAGAATACATCGTAAGTATTAAAGGCCCTTTAACCACACCTGTTGGGGGTGGTATCAGATCGCTAAATGTTTCCTTGAGACAGATTCTAGACCTTTATGTATGCTTGAGACCCATTAGGTATTTCTCTGGAGTCCCTAGTCCTGTGAAGAATCCTTCTCATGTTGACATGGTTATTTTCCGTGAAAATTCTGAAGATATTTATGCTGGTGTAGAGTTTGAAGCTGGCTCTCCTGAATCCGATGCAATGGTTAAAGTATTGCAAGAGCAATTTGGTGTTACTCAGATTCGTTTCCCAGAGAATGTTGGCCTTGGTGTCAAACCGATCTCGAAACAGGGAACTGAAAGACTGGTTAAGCAAGCCATAGATTATGCGATTAAAAACAACAGAAGTTCAGTAACACTTGTTCATAAGGGCAATATCATGAAATTTACAGAAGGAGCCTTCAGAGATTGGGGTTACGATGTAAGCATGAATTCTTATGCTGGTGAATTATTTGATGGCGGCCCATGGGTTACCATTAAAAACCCTAATAATGGACAAAGTATTGTTATTAAAGATGTTATTTGTGATGCCTTTTTACAGCAAATACTTACAAGACCCAAGGAGTATGATGTCATAGCTACAATGAACTTAAATGGGGACTATATTTCAGATGCTTTGGCTGCATGCGTTGGTGGGATAGGAATTGCTCCTGGTGCAAATATTGGAGATGACTCTGCTTTATTTGAGGCAACCCATGGAACTGCACCAAAATATGCTGGGCAAGACAAAGTTAACCCTGGCTCCTTGATGCTATCTGCTGAAATGATGTTGCGTCATTTAGGCTGGGATGAAGCAGCTGATTTAATTATTTCTTCTATGGAAGCTGCTATTAACGACAAGATGGTTACCTATGACTTCGAGCGATTGATGGATGATGCCAACCTTGTTTCATGTTCAGGCTTTGCCAAGGAAATGATCAAAAGAATGTGAAGTTAATTCAATCTTCAGATTCGAATAGCGACATATCTTCAGATCAAGGCACTATTGTACTTGAGGACAAACCTGAGCTAAAAGAACCGCCTTTGTATCAAGTTGTTTTGCTTAACGATGACTTTACTCCAATGGATTTTGTAATTTACATTCTTCAATCCATCTTTGGTTACGAGCACGAAAGATCTACACAAATAATGCTCGCTGTTCATACTAAAGGTAAAGGAGTCTGTGGTATATTTCCTAAGGAGATTGCAGAAATGAAATCCCATGAAATTAATGAAATGGCTAAAGCGCATGAGCATCCTTTAATCAGTGAAATTGAACCAATGACAGACTAATGTTTAGCAAAGAATTAGAACAATCCATAGCAAGTTTATTTGATCAGGCGCAAGATCAAAATCTTGAGTATTTAACTATTGAGCACTTGTTGCTGATGCTGATCTCAGATTACGATGTGCGTCAGGCATTAGAGACTAATGATGTGAATTTAAATACGCTGCGTGAGAACCTAGAGGAGCACGTTCGCGATAATACACCTGTTAAGGTCGATTCAAAAAAACCAGTTCAGCCTACACTTGGATTTCAAAGGGTTCTCCAAAGAGCAGTATTCCATGTTCAATCTTCAGGTAAAGGTGTGGTTAAGCCAATTAACCTTTTGGTTGCTATATTTTCAGAGAAAGAATCTCATTCAGTGTATTTGCTATCAAAGCAGGGGATAGGGCGCCTAGATATAGTTTCTTATATTTCTCATGGAAAGACCTCAACATCTGACGAGGGCGTAGAGTCTCCCGATGAAGATGGCCAAGCACTAGAAGAGGCACCAACGACTGAGCTGGAGTTTTTAATTAATCTAAATGAGCTAGCAAGTAACAGCAAAATTGATAAGTTAATAGGTAGATCTGAAGAGATTGAAAGAATCATTCAAATATTAGCCAGAAGAACTAAAAATAATCCATTGTTAGTTGGTGAGTCTGGAGTTGGTAAGACAGCTATTGCTGAAGGTTTAGCTCATTTATTAAACGAAAATGAAGTGCCTGAGTTTCTCCAAGAATCAACATTGTATTCATTGGATATAGGTGCTCTCATAGCTGGCACTAAATACAGAGGCGATTTTGAAAAGCGCCTTAAATCTGTTCTTAGCTTCCTAGATAATGAAAATAATCCTATTTTATTTATTGATGAAATTCATACTATTATTGGGGCTGGATCAGCCTCGGGTGGGAGCTTGGATGTATCAAATCTATTAAAACCAGCACTTGGCAAGGGTAAATTAAGATGTATTGGATCAACAACTTTCCAGGAATACAGAGGTGTCTTTAATCAAAACCAGGCCCTATCAAGAAGATTCCAGAAAATTGATGTCATGGAGCCATCTGCTGAGGATTGTGTCCAAATTCTTGAAGGTCTAAAGGGTAATTATGAATCTCATCACAACGTCAAGTATTCATACGAATCAATCAATACAGCTGTCTCGTTATCCAAGAGGTTTTTGAATGATAGGTTTTTACCAGATAAAGCCATAGACCTAATTGATGAGGCTGGTGCACTGCTAAATATTGGCAGAAAAAATTCTAAACAAATTACAGTTAACCAAAATCACATAGAAAAAACAATTTCAAAAATATCAAAAATTCCTGAGCAAACAATCTCGAGCCAAGAATCTATGAATCTTCAGAAGCTTGAATCTGATCTCAAGACAGTTATATTTGGACAAGATCCAGCTATCCATAGTTTGGTTAATGCGATTAAATTATCTAGAGCAGGGCTCAGAGATGATAATAAAACTATTGGGTCATTCCTTTTTGCAGGGCCAACAGGCGTCGGCAAGACAGAGATTACGAATCAACTAGCCAACATGATGGGAATTGAATTGGTGCGCTTTGATATGTCTGAGTACATGGAGAGGCACACAGTATCAAGACTCATAGGAGCGCCTCCAGGTTATGTTGGTTTTGATCAAGGTGGTTTATTAACAGAAGCTGTTGTGCAAAACCCTCACTGCGTCTTGCTGCTTGACGAGATTGAGAAAGCTCATCCTGATATTTATAATCTTTTGCTTCAGATCATGGATTCAGGAGTATTGACTGATAACAATGGCAGAAAGGCTGACTTCAGAAATGTCATTGTAGTTATGACCACTAACGCAGGTGCAGATCTTCTCGAAAAGAAAACCATTGGATTCAGCGATCAATCCAATGAATCTGATGCTCTGCTATCTCTAAAAAAACTTTTTTCACCTGAATTTAGAAATAGATTAGACGAGATCATCCAGTTTAACTATTTGCCCATAGAAGTGATCCTCTCTATTGTTGATAAATTCTTAACTAAGCTTCAGGCTCAGCTCGATGCAAGAAACGTCGAGCTAATTTACTCCAAGAAAGTATTAAATTGGATTGCTGATAATGGTTACAACAAAGAGATGGGAGCAAGGCCTATGGAGCGCTTTATTACCAATAAGATTAAAAAACCTCTTGTTGATAAAGTATTGTTTGGGGATCTGAGTAAGGGTGGACAAATCAAGGTTGATTTAGGTAAAGATGGTATTGTCTTCTCAGCTAAGAAGAGAACTGTAAAAACTAAGGCTTAGCGGCCTCTAAACGTTATTCTGCCTTTAGTTAAGTCGTAAGGAGTCATTTCTACCTTAACTTTATCGCCAGTTAAAATTCTGATGTAATGCTTACGCATTTTTCCCGATATATGAGCTTCAATAATGTGATCATTCTCTAACTTTACTCTGAAAGTAGTATTAGGAAGTGTCTCAATAACTTCGCCCTCAAATTCTAGATTATCTTCTTTAGCCATGATGAATATTTTACACTAATAAGAAGCCTCAATGTTTACGACTTAAAAGAAAGTCATATAATGTTAATTTACTTATTAGGAAGCAAAAAATGTCACAAAATATTAGTGTTTATATGGTTGTCAATCTAACCATCAATGATCCGAAAGAATATCGAATATACGAAAAAGGGTTCTTTTCTTATTTACAAAAGCATAACGGATCATTTATTACCTTCGATGATAATCGAGTAGTTCTAGAGGGCATAGAACCAGTTCCAGGAAGAGCTATTATCTTTTCGTTCCCATCTGAAGAAGATGCTGATAATTGGTGGGCTGATGAGGGGTATCAAGAGCTTTCAAAACATAGACGAGCAGCAACAGATATTACACTTCAACGAATCAAGGGACTGCCTCCAAGAACTTAAAGAAGTTACGTTTCTTTATTAAAAAAAATTGCTCCTTTATAGATTATTGCTGGAAGGATGATCCAGGGAATTTGTGTTTGAAACATAATGCGTCTTCCATTAAAGGAAAATAGTTCAGGATTATAATATGATCCAAATGGAGCTAATGGAGCCCATGAAAGCATTTTTCCTTCGGCTAGTTGATCGTGATAAAGAAACATCTCAACTCCAATATTCTGAGCTACACACCAGAGCATAAATATTGAGAAAGCTCTCCAGCTCCATCTAATAAAAATTGCGTTATCCCGGCTACATAATAACCAAGTGAGATAGAGGCCACCGAGTCCAATAGTTCCAGCATCAGCCAACGAATTCATCAGCCAATTAATATTCTGCGGAAGCCAGATATTTAATGCCGCAGAGCGCCTGATATCTACTGGGTCGCCATCGATCCATCCGAAAGTAAACCAAAGTTCCCACCCAAATGCACAAGCTATAAAGATGCATGCATATAAACTTAGTACAGATGTTGGCAGAGTATCTCTTTTGTAAATAAGATACATGAGAGGTGCTAAAGCAGAGACATAAACTACACATACAACTCTTATTTCTTCAAATGACATAATTCACCTTAAGAATATATTTGAATTATTGCAAATATTATTAGACCAAAGAGAGCTGCTAGCAGCAGTGGATATTCTCCAAGTTTTAAGGAATATTTTTTTGGCATCAATAGCAAAAAAGCAATTGAGACTGCAATCAACCCTAAAGCCCATAACAAATCATTTAGCTCATTAAATAGCTCAGATAAAAGCATTAAAATTATTCTTTAGGCAATAATTCATTCAGCCTTTCAACCGAATCAAGGTATTCACTAATGAGCCCAAACATCACATCTTTAACTGAATCAATTTGCTTGATCTGCCCAATTACCTGACCAGCTGCATTAAAAGATACATCCTGAGTATTTCCTGAGCCTGCATAGATGGAAGTTCTTCTCATAGCATCAAATGTAATCATCCCCTGGAGTGGCATTGGGAGTGGATCTGGGTTCTCAGGGTTTTCCCAAGCCTCAGTCCACTTATTTTTTAACATTCTTGCAGGCTTGCCTGTCCATGCTTTACTTCTAATAGTATCCTCACTTGTCGCATTAAGATAAGACTCTTTTTCAGCAGGTTGAGCAGCAGCTTCTTCAACTGCTAACCACAAAGATCCACACCAGATTCCCTGAGCTCCCATAGACATTGCGGCGGCCATTTGTCGACCATTACCAATTCCTCCTGCTGCTAATACAGGTAAATCTCCAACCGCTTCGATAATTTGCGGCCAAAGCACAATACTTCCAATTTCCCCTGTATGTCCGCCACCTTCTCCTCCTTGAGCAATAATAAAATCTAAACCTGCTTCTTTATGAGCTAAGGCTTGTTTAATTTTTCCGCATAGAGCGCCTATCAAGACGCCCTTGTCTTGAATTTTTTTTATCATATCTGCAGGGGGAGTCCCTAATGCATTTGCTATTAATTTTACATTTGGATGTTTTAAAGCTTCTTCAATTTGAGGTTCAGCAGTAGCTTCTGTCCATCCAAGCAGACCTCCCTTTGGTCCGTTTGTCTCAGGAGCTTCGGGAACACCACTTTCTGTGAGCAAGTTATCTACAAATTTTCTGTGCTCATCTGGAATCATTTTCTGTAACTGTTCAAGCAGTTGTTCAGGGTCTTTTTCTTCCATACCTTCATACTTTTGAGGTATAACCGTATCAACTCCATATGAATAATCACCGATATGAGCGTCAATCCAGTCAAGCTCTTCTTTTAGCTGGTCTGGCGAATAACCAACAGCTCCTAGAACACCAATTCCACCAGCTTTACTGACTGCAACAACAACATCTCTGCAATGAGTGAAGGCAAAAATAGGATATTCAATACCAAGTTTCTTACAAATATCTGTTTTCATAATAGGAGTAATAATTTATTTAACTTTTTTATTATACAAATAAATTACAGCACGTGGAGTATCAATTCATTCGTTTATATCAACCAGGAATACGAATATTTATCGTTTTTAAAATAAATTCCATGAGTTATAGTTGTTTGGTTACAATTTAACTTATTAAAGTTTTGGTGAATATTATGGAATGGAATTATGAATATGACGTTGTTGTAGTTGGCTCTGGAAATGGTGCATTAACAGCTGCGCTTTGCTCTCATGACGGAGGAGCTAAAACGTTAGTCATTGAAAAAAGTAGCCAGTTTGGAGGCACTTCCGCCACCTCTGGTGGAGGCGTTTGGATTCCAAATAATCGTTATGCAAAGGCTGAAAATGTTGATGACTCAGATCAGGATGCTAGAGATTACATTAATAGCGTTTCGCCTGAAGGAATGATTAAAGACGAACTTATCGAAACATATATTTCTGAGGGTCCTAGAATGGTTGATTATCTTCATGAAAATTCCCAAGTAAAGTACAGAAATCTAGCTCACTATCCTGATTACTTCCCAGACAATACCGGTGGCAAAGAAGGCAATAGATCTATGGAGCCTGAACCAATTTTTGGAACTGAGTTAGGTGATGATCTAGGTAAGTTAAGAGAGCAGCATCCTCAGACAGCATTCACAATGGGCCCAATCAATATGAACTTTACTCAAGTCGAAGGACAACTATTATTGGGTGCTCTACCAGGTTGGAAAACCCAGTTCGCAAAATTATTTACTAAATATATATTAGATTTTACTATGCGCCTCAAGTGGGGATGGAAGGATAGAAGATTAACAATGGGTAATGCAGGCATCGCTAGGCTCATCTTATCCCTGAAGGATCGCAAGGTGGATTTGTGGACACTTACAGCCATGACAGATTTAGTTGATGAAAACGGTAAAGTGATAGGTATAAAAGCAACTAAAGATGGCTCATCTATAAATATTAAAGCTAACAAAGGAGTCATACTAGCTGCAGGTGGTTTTGAAAGAGATCAAGACCTAAGAGATCAATATCTTCCTAAGCCCAGCAATGCAGAATGGAGCGCAGCAAATATTCATAATACAGGAGATGCTTTGAAGGCCGCTTTGAAATTAGGGGCTGATACTCATCAAATGGATACAGGCTGGTGGTCAACAACCATGAAGGTTCCGGGTCAGGAAAAAGGATGGCTTTCTATGGTCGATAAATCTATGCCTGGTAATTACACCGTCAATAAAAATGGTGAGAGGTTCTCCAATGAATCCCAAAATTATGTAAGTTTTGTTAATGATATGTTTGCAAAGTTTGATGAGGGGAATCCATGCGCTCCTTGCTATATGATTTTCGATAGTAATTTTAGAAAAAACCGACCTTGTGGTCCTCTTTTGCAAGGCAGTATGCAACCTGACTCCCAAGTACCTAAAGAATGGTGGACACCATCCTTTTTATCTAAAGGCGAAACTCTTGAGGAGCTTGCTGAAATTGCAGGAATAGATCCAGGTGGCTTAAGAGCTACTCAAGCTAAAGTTAATGAGTATGCTGTAACCGGAAAAGATTTAGAGTTGCAAAGAGGTGATAGTGCCTATGATCGATATTACGGAGATCCTTCTGTTACTCCAAATCCCTGTTTGGCTCCCTTAAAAGAAGGGCCATTTTATTGTATGGTTTTATATCCAGGAGAGATGGGAACTGCAGGAGGTTTAGTAATTGATACTCATGCAAGAGTTCTTAAGCAAGATGGTCAGCCAATTGCAGGGCTTTATGCTTGTGGTAACGTAACCACTGCTCTTCTTCCTACTTATCCAGGCCCTGGTTCTACACTAGGACCAGCTATGACATTTGGATATCTTGCTGCTAAGGATATAACAGGTACAAATTTTTAATGGATTTTAAGAACAAAACTGCTTTGATTACTGGCTCAGGACAGGGTGTTGGAAGGGGAATAGCTTTAGCTCTATCTGAGCGGGGTGCTAATATTGCTTTGGTTGGCAGAACTCTTTCAAAAGTTATGTCTGTTGCCGATGAAATAAAAGACAATGGTGGCTCAGCTTTAGCAATAGAGTGTGATGTTAAGGACAAAGATTCTATTAAAACAGCAATTGACCTAACAATATCAGAATTTTCTGGCATTAATTTTCTTATTAACAATGCTCAAGAGGTTCCTTTGGGTAACTTATTGCAAGTATCAGATGATGCATTTGAAGCAGGTTGGATGTCTGGCCCATTAGCAACATTTCACTTCATGAAACTATGTCATCCATTTTTGAAGGGCGGTGGAAAAATAATTAACCTAGCAAGTTCATCTGCGCTAAGGGCAGATTCTGAGGGCTATGGTGCATATGCAGCGGTAAAAGAAGCCATCAGAGCACTTTCAAGAACAGCAGCAGTGGAATGGGGCCCAGATAATATTCTTGTGAACTGTATTATGCCGCTGGCTAAATCTACTGGCATGGAGTGGTGGATGAGTGAGCGCCCCGAAGAAGCTGCTGAATTTGTTAAAACTATTCCGCTTGGCAGGGTTGGCGACTGCAAGGATGATATTGGAGAGGCGGTTTGTCATCTTCTTAGTGAAGGCATGTCTTATATCACTGGCTCAACTATTATGATTGATGGAGGTCAAGCTTTTTTAAGGTAACTATATTATGGATAAATTACAAAAATTATTAGATATTGAGGATATAAAGAACCTTAAGCACCGATATTTCAGGGCCATAGATATGGCTGATTTTGATTTGCTGGATAATATCTTTACTGAAGATATAACAGTTGATTATAGAGGCGGAACGTATCGCTGGGAATCTCAGGGCAAAGAAACAATTACCGCAAGTCTTCGTTACTCCTTTCACAATCAAGCTTGTGCGATGCATACAGGCCATCATCCGGAGATTCATGTAATCTCAGAAACCGAAGCTAAGGGTAAATGGTATCTCCAAGATATTTTTTATAACATTGACCACAATACAGTTACCCAAGGAACCGCATTATATGAGGATGTCTATGTAAAAATAGATGGCCAATGGCTAATCAAACATTCTGAATATGACCGCATATGGGAACAAGTCTCACCGATTAGCTCAGATATTGAATTTACAAAAATCTTGCTTAAGGATAAAGGCATTCAAAAAGAGGAAATGAAATGAAAGAAAAAGTTCAAGCTGCTATTGATAATTATGTATTAGCTTACACAAATAACGATAAAGAATTATTTATTAGTCTTTGGGCTCCAGATGCTATTTTTGAAGACCCAGTCGGAGCAGAGCCATGTGTTGGTATAGAAGCTATATCTGCTTTTTGGGATTTTGGTCATGTTGAAGGAATGACCATTTTACCTGTTGATGTTCAAACAGTTGTCTGTGGAAGCGAGGGTATTTTAAAGGCTGTTATGCAGGTACGTAACACTTCAGATAACTCAGGAATGAATATCTCTATTGTCGATCATTTTCTTGTTAATGAGCAGGGACAAATCACTAGCGGTCGAGCTTTCTGGGATGAAAACTCTATTACTCAACCAGATAACATTAACTCAATAGAGATTAATGTTGATGATTTTAAGGATAGAGGCTAGTTTCTATCTACAATGAAACTAAGTGTTAACTTAAATAAAATAGCTCTTTTAAGGAATTCTAGAGGCTCAAATACACCTTCTTTAGAAGCCTATGCCAATAAAGCTATTTCACTTGGTGTGGATGGTCTTACTTTGCATCCAAGGCCTGATCACCGACATGCTACAAGCAATGATGCGCTTAATATCGGAAGTCTCTGCAAAGAAAAATCATTAGAATTTAATCTCGAAGGAAATCCATTTTCTCAGCCCAAACATGACTTTCTTGGGTTTTATGAGCTATGCCTTCAAGCTAAGCCAGATCAAATAACCCTTGTGCCAGATGCAGAGGGTCAACTAACTTCTGATAGCGGTTGGAAGCCTGGATTTCGAGACTCTGAACTAAAGTCTTTTATTGCAAAAATAAATGAGCTCAATTGTAGGACTAGTTTATTTATAAATGCCGATATTGAGTCTGTTGAGTATGCCTCAGAGATGAACTTTGATCGCATTGAAATATATACTGGACCTTTTGCTCATGCATATTTACTAGATAAAAATGAATTGCAGATTAATTGCGATAAGATTAAAGAGGTTATCAATAGAGCTCAGGACTTAGAGCTGGGGGTTAATGCAGGGCATGACTTATCACTCGATAATATTGAAGTGCTTAAGAGTTGTGGTTCAGTAGATGAGGTGTCAATAGGGCATGCAATTATGACTGATTCATTGAAATATGGGTTCGACGACACCATAATGAAATATATAAATATTATTAGAGAGCAATAATGTCCATTGAAGAAAAAATAAATGCCCAACTTAAAGATAACGACATCCTTATCTATATGAAGGGATCACCATACGAGCCTAAATGTGGGTTTTCAGCAAAGACAGTTCAAGCATTAATTGATTGCGGGGCTGAGTTTTCGTACGTTGATATCCTTGAAAATCAAGACGTTAGGCAAACTCTCCCAAGCATCTCAGACTGGCCAACTTTCCCACAAGTTTTTTTGAAAGGAGAATTAATTGGCGGCTGTGATATTGTCTCAGAAATGCACGAAGCAGGGGATCTGCAACTAGCCATAGACAAAGTCCTAGTTAAATAGATCCAAAGTCTTTTAGCATAGCCTTCAATTCTAAGGAGTGTTGCTCCTCTTCTCCAATTAGACCGCGAGCGTACTCCTCTAGATATATCGAAGCATCAGCAACGCTAACAAGTAATTTCTTGTATAAGGACAAAGCATGCAATTCATGTTCTAACGCTTCTTCAAGAATATCTTTAATAGTATGTCGATTTGTTTCTTCAATTTTTGCAATCTTTTGACTGGGGTGACCATCAAGCCCAACGATAAGCTCTCCCGCTTGTTGAGAATGCAAAAGAGATTCACTTGCTTGCTCTTTAAGAAAATTAACTATCGGTAACCTGTAGGGACCAGTAACCATTAATGATGAGTGTGTATATCGAACAACGCCAGCTAATTCATACTCCATAATTGAATTTAATATTGCACAAACATCCTCATTGTTTATCTCTTTCATTTCCATTATTTTCTCCGTTGTAGTTGTGAATAGTAATTAATATATGTGATTTCATATATATTGTAAACCACTGATATAAGGTATTTATTTAATGATAATCATTATCACTATGGTAATTATAATCATTTATGAAATCATAGATATTATGCAACTTATTAGGGGTGATAATTATCAATCTTGGGTTTATTCTAGTGAATCAGACCTTGTAGCCGTAGACCCGTGGTTAACAAGAAAACAGGTCTTTCCTATTCTTGGGTGGTTGTTATACAGAGATTCAGAGAAATCATCATACCTAGAGCAGCATGATCAGATAGATGCAGTTACGCATATAATTATTACAGCGCACTTTTCAGATCATCTAGATTTAGAAAGTTTAAAAAAATTTAAAGCCGATATTCCTATTTTCACTACCGCAGAAGCAGCAAAGGTTCTTATTAAAAATCATTTTACAAATACTGTTGTTGTAAAGCCTCAACATAAATACCAGCTTGGTTCATTTGAGCTTGAAGTATACAAAGCTGGAAGTCCGTACCATTCAACAACATTTGCATACACCCTAAGAGATGCCACGTCGATTATATTTCATGAGTCTCATATGGTTAACTCAAACTTAAGTTTTAAAAATCTTAACGCATGCATCTTGACCGTAGATCAGGTGAAGGTGCTTGGATTTATCAAGGTATCGATGGGAATTGAGCAGGCCAAAAAGATGCAACAAAAACTTAATGCTGAATATCTTCTGGCAACAGGGATTGCACCCAACAAGACAAAGGGTCTTATAACCTGGCTTCTATCTATTAAAGAAAATTATAGCGCCTTAAGAGGCGTGAACTCAGCTTGCAAAGAAACTGGCGATTCATTGATGCTTTAAAGATAGAAGATTGTATCGAAGGAAATTCTAGAGATATTTCTCTAGTTAACATTATTCACTTGAGACCGTAGAATTTTGGATAGCATCAAATGTATTGATAATATTGCAAAAAACTTCTGCTGTTACTCTAGCGTCATATGCTGCGCTATGGGCTTTGTCGTTATCATAGTCAATCTCAAGTTCCTTGCAGATTCTAGCAAGAACAGTTTGTTGAGTCGCTAAAACACCAAGACTAACGGTATCAATAAGTGAGAAAGGGTGAAAAGGAGATTTTTTTATATTATTTCTTTTGCAAGCTTCAAGAATAAAACTGTGATCAAAAAAAGCATTATGACCAACCAGGATAGCTCGGGAGCAATCATAAAAAGTTTTATGCTTATTAATTATCTTGAACAAATCATTCAAAGCTGTTTTTTCATCAACAGAAACTCTTAACGGATGACTTAAGTCGAGCTTTAAAAAATCTAATGACTCTTGATTTAGCTCGAGACCTTCAAATGGATCGATGTGATGCCGGTAAGACTCTCCAAGGACATATTTATCATCCGAGAAATCAATTAATTGAATGGCTATTTCTAAGATTGGATTTTTTTCACAATCAAAACCACCAGTCTCAAGATCGACAACAACTGGCAGGAATTTTCTAAATCTATCTTTTAACATTTTTGACCCTTATGATGCCTCTATAATAAACGATAAATCATTGCTTACATGAAGTTTTTAGATATCACAGACACTCTTTTTAATGGCATACAAGCCTCTATGCATATTGAATTTGATCATGAAAAAATCTTCTATTGTGAGGACGATATTTCTGGACTGAAATCAATTATCGCTATTCACAGTTCTAAATCAGGGCCAGCCATAGGTGGTTGCAGGTTTCGTCATTACGAAACCTATGAAGAAGGCTTAACTGATGTTCTTCGCTTATCCAGAGGCATGACCGAAAAGAATAAAGCTGCTGACATACCCTTTGGTGGTGGCAAAGCTATTATCTTTAGCGATCAACCCAAATCTACTGAATTGCTTGTAGCTTTCGCATCATTTTTAAACCAACTCGAAGGAACTTACTATTCGGCTGAAGACATGGGGATTTCACTCGAGGATATTAAGCTGGTTGGCAAATATACTCCTTATGTATTTGATAATGTAGATCCCGGGTCATATACGGCAAAAGGAATATTTTACTCAATACAAGCCGCTTTAAAATTCTACTTACAAAAAGATATTAAAGATTCAGTTATCTCACTTCAAGGTGCAGGTAGTGTTGGTTCTCAACTAGCTAAATTACTGGGAGATATGGGTGCTAAAATTTATGTCCAAGACATCGATCAAGTAAAGCTTCAACAGTTAAGCACTGTGAATATTCATCTAGTTGAAAATGCCTTAACTCAGGAATGTGATTTGCTATCACCTTGCGCTGTGGGAGGAATATTGACTGAAAGCTCAATTCAAAATCTTGGTTGTAAGATTATTGCTGGCGGAGCTAATAATCAACTCCTTAACCCAAGCATTGATAGTCATTTGCATAAGAAGGGAATTCACTACATTCCAGATGTCTTAATAAACTCTGGGGGAGTTATTGGATTAACTAAAGATATTTTAAAAAGGAATGACTTACAGATTGAAGATGACCTTAAACTTATCGGTAAGAGGGCGCTTGATTCTATGTCTTTTGCAAAAGCAAATAATATGAGCGTTCTTAACGCTATTGATGGTCTGTTAATTTAATTGGCTAATTAAATCTTCAATTTCGCTGGAATCTAAAAGCTTCTCATTTTTTTGTGATTCTAAAATATCAATTTGAAGTTTTTTTAATGCATTCTTTTGATCAATCTTTCGGTTGCTAATCTTCAAGTTCATATTCATACCAAGTTCAATGTTTAGTTTAATATCCTTATTGAGCTTAGAATTCTTTGAAAGCCCAGTATTTAGAATATTTTTTAGGTCAAAGAATTTTTCTGAGCGATCTCGTATTATTTTTGACTTAGCATTCTCTATCTCAACAAGCTCTATGCAATCTACAGGGCAAGGCTCTATGCAGAGCTCACAACCGGTGCATAGCTCAGATATAACTCCGTGCATAAGGTTTGCAGAGCCAACAATTGCATCAACCGGGCATGCATCTATGCATTTTTTACAGCCAATACATTCATCTTCTACTATGTATGCAATCTGTGGCGATAAAGCAGGACCATAATCATCATCAAGAGTTAAGGCTGGTCGCTTGGTTATCGCCTGAAGTTTATCTAAAGTCTCTTGGCCACCTGGAATGCATCTATTGTAAGGAGAGCCCTCAGCAATTTCTTTTGCATAAGGTCGGCAACCTGGGGTGTCACATCTTCCACATTGATATTGCGGGAGCGCTGAATTAATTAATTCAATTAAATCATGCATTTAATTTAATCAAGTACGCCTAATTTTTTTTGAAGTTTTGTGTTGGAGGTAGTGTAACCAAATGGAACTCTTTCACCCGGATTAATTCTTTGAAAAGCCTTTTGAACCGCAAGCGTAGTTTCATGAAATCCACAAAGAATAAGATCTAATTTCCCAGGATAATTATTGATATCGCCCACAGCAAATATGCCATCTCTATTCGTTTCAAAATTTTCTGTATTAACAGCAATCTTTTTTTGATCTAGATCTAGATCCCATTCTAGTATTGGCCCCAATTTCTTATTTAACCCAAATAAGAAAAGTAACTCATCAGCTTCCTTAGAAACACTTTCTTTGGTATCAAAGTTTTTTAGTGTTACGCCTGTAACAATATCATCTCCATTGATAGACTCTATTTGATATGGAGTGAGCAAGTTAACACTGCCATCTTTTACAAGATCTCTCATCTGAGCTTCTGTGTGCTGAGCCCCTCTAAATTCATCTCTCCTATGAACTAAACTTACTGATTTAGCTACTTTAGCCAGCTCAACTGTCCAGTCCAAAGCCGAGTCACCGCCACCAAAGATAAATACATTTTTATCTTTGTATTTTTCTACTGACCTTACTGCATAACTCACACCTGAATTTATGAATTGATCTGGATCATCTATGTTAGGAGGTCGCCTGGGTTCGAATGAACCCGCTCCAGCTGCAATGAATATATTTTTAGTAATACACTCAATACCTTCGCTTGAAGTAACTTTCCAGGTTGTTATACCCTCAATGCAATCGATAGCCTCTATAGCTTCAACTCTTTGTGATAAATGTAAATCATATTTAAAGGGTTCTATCTGCGCTACCAAGGCGTCAACATGCTCTTGGGCTGTTTGCATTGGCACACCAGGGATATCATATATGGGCTTTTCTGGGTAGAGCTCAGAACATTGACCTCCAACCTTATCGAGATTATCTATTAGAGTGCAATTAAGACCCAATAACCCTGCTTCAAAAACAGTAAATAGTCCTACAGGCCCAGCCCCAATTACCAATATATCTGTTTCAATTTTCATTTAATCTTTTGTCCCGGTTTTGCCCCTTGATCCGGTGATATAACAAAAATACCACCCTCAGAATCACTGGCAGCTAAGATCATGCCTTCTGAATTTCCAAATTTCATTTTCCTTGGAGCTAGATTATAAACCATCACAACGAGCTTTCCGACCAGTTGATCTGGATCATACGCTGATTTAATACCCGCAAAAACATTTTTTTCACCAAGGTCACCCAAACTTAATTTAATAGAAAGTAATTTATCAGCACCCTCAAGATGAGAAGCTTCAATAACTTCAGCCACTCTCAAGTCAACCTTCATAAAATCTTCAATATTTATAAAATCATTAGATTTCTCATCCATTTTTTCTTCCTCGCTTTGAAATTTTTTTACATCTATAGGCTCAATTCTAGATAACACAGGTATAAATTCTAATATTTCAGTGTCTAGAAGTTTTGCTGATAGGCTTGAATTAGTGATAGCAGGAACATTAAGCATGCTCAGCATCTTAAGTGTAATATTTGGAATAACTGGATGCAGAAGAACGCAAAGATTTTTAAAAACATTTATAGCGGTGGTTGAAACAATAATTGCTTGATCCTGATCCATTTTCCAGGGCTGTTTCTCGTTAATATATTTATTTGTATTGTCAGCTATCTCCATGATTAATCTAATAGCCTTAGAAAAATTTTTAGACTCAAATAGGTCATAAATTTTCCCCTCATTAGCACGAGTCTCAGTTAGAAAGCACTCATCTAATACAGGAGCAAGTTTATGATTATTTTTTGCAATAAACGGAGCAGATCTACTGAGAATATTTGAAAACTTACCAACCAAATCAGAGTTTATTTTTTGCGCAAGATCATCAAAACTTAAGTCCAGATCTTCGATTTTAGAATTTAGCTTGCAAGCAAAAAAATAACGCAGCAATTCAGGATCACATTCTTCTGCAAATTGATCTGCTGTTATAAAATTCCCTTTAGATTTTGACATTTTTTCACCATTCACAGTAATAAAACCATGAACATGAATGCTATCAGGAAGTTTATATAAACTATTCTCCAGGAGGGCTGGCCAGAATAGCCCATGAAAATAAGTAATATCTTTTCCAATAAAATGATGAATTTCATATTCAGAATCTTTACCCCAAAGACTCTGAAGATTCGTATCATTCTTGTCTGCCCAATTTCTTGCTGAAGCCAAGTAACCAATTGGCGCATCAACCCATACGTAAAAATATTTATTATTTTCTTCTGGAATAGGGAAGCCAAAGTATGGGTCATCCCTTGATATATCCCAACTTTTTAAATCACCATCTAGCCATTCTGATAGCTTAGATACAATTGGTTTTTGTATCTGTGCAGTTTTTAGAAACTTCTTAAGTAAGTTCTTGGATTTTTCTAGATTAAAAAATACATGCTCTGATATCTTAAGAGCTGGAGTTGAGCCTGTTAATGTAGATTTTGGATTTACTAGCTCGGTGGCAGAGTAAGTTACTCCGCAACTATCACAACCATCTCCATATTGATTCTGGGCTGAACATTTTGGGCACTCACCAGTCACATATCTATCTGCCAAGAACATTTGTTTGTCTTGATCAAAACATTGTTCAATTTCCTCTTTGTAAATATATCCTGCTGCTTTCGAAGCTAGATATACTTCATTTGAGAGCTGTTTATTCTCTTCGCTATGTGTTGAATGATAGTTTGTGTATGTAACTCCAAATTTTTCTAATGAAGCAATGTGAGCTTCTTTGATGGGCGATATAAATTCCTCTGGATTAACTCCTAGCTCTTCAGCCTTCATCATGATAGGTGCACCATGAGCATCATCCGCACAAAAACCTAGCACTTCATGACCAGACATTCGCATTTGCCTGATCCATATATCCGTCTGTATATGCTCAAGAACATGACCCATATGAATTTCCCCATTAGCATAGGGAAGGGCGCTGGTAACGATTATTTTTCTTAATTTACTAATCTTGAGTCCATAAGTAGGAATTATTCGAGTATTATAAGACAAAAAATTATATCCATGGGAATCAAAAAAATAATTGCTGTAGCTTCGGCTAAAGGTGGTGTTGGAAAATCATCTATCTGCGCTAACCTTGCATATATATTCTCCAAAAATTTTACTGTTGGCATTTTAGATGCTGATATATATGGACCTAATCAACACATTATCTTTGATGTCCCTTTATTAAAACCTGAGCTCATTGAGGTAGAGGGTAAGAAAAAATTTTTACCTGTTCAGGTAGATAATATATCGATTAATAGTATGGGTTTTATTCTAGACTCCAGTAAAGCCGCAATGTGGCGAGGTCCAATGCTTAGTGGAGCCATTAAACAATTAATGGATTCTACAGAATGGGGGGATCTTGACTATTTGTTCATTGATATGCCGCCAGGAACAGGGGATGCCTATCTAACAGTTGCAAAGGATTTAAAGCCTGATTCAGCCATTTTGGTAACTACCGAAAGTCCACTTGCAGCTCAAGATACGCTTAAATCTAAAATACTATTTGAGAAACTCAATATTCCGATTCTCGGTTATATAAATAATATGGTTGGCTCTTCTTCCTCTGGAACAGGAACTGAGGATGAAACAACTAATATTTTAGGATTGGATCTTTTGGGGAGCATTCCCATGGATAATACTGTGGCTAACTTTAACTTAATTGAATCTACAAAATTGTTTGAATCAACCTATAATAATTTAAAAATTATTATTTAATTGTGAATTATTCTTACAGATTCTTAATGCTCTTGATGCTTTCGATTCCTATAGTTGAAGCAAATGATCCATTTGAAGATATCAACAGAAAGGTTTGGGCTTTCAATGAATTCTTGGATGACAACCTTGCAAAGCCAACGGCCGAGATATATACGTCAATTGCTCCAAATTTTGTGGAGGTGGGCATGTCAAACTTCTTTAGAAACTTAAACGAATTAGATAATACGGCAAATCAACTGCTGCAAGGTCATCCGATGCTTGCTATCAATGATTTTACTAGATTTTTAATAAATACGACTATTGGCTTGGGTGGTTTTATTGATGTAGGCTCAAGGCTTGGCTTAGAAAGACACGACGAAGACTTTGGTCAAACATTGGGTGCTTGGGGTGTTTCCTCTGGGCCATTTCTGATGTTACCAATATATGGTCCATCAACGCCCAGAAGCCTTGCTGGAAGAAGTGTAAGCTCAGTACTTGGTGGAACTTTTGCAATTGAAGAAACTGATGTTCGTCTTGGTATTACAGCATTGGATGCTCTTGAGACAAGGGCAAGATATTTAGAGGTGGAAACACTTATTATTGGAGATCGCTATTCATTCATCAGAGATTCATATATGCAATATCAAGAATTCGAATCATCGAATGGCGTCGATCAAGTCGATGACTTTGTTGATGATATGGATGACTTTTTGCTGGAAGAGGATCTTTAGACCAAAGAGACCAAATCTTCTAGATTATTCTGTAGATTATTTTGTTGCATTGTTTCAAGTATCAGCTTTCTGTATTTTCTAGCATGAGGCATGCCTTTGTTAATCCCGAAAACATGTTTTAAAGTTCTTGAATAAGAGTGCCCTAGATCATTTTGCTCCAGACAATAAAGCAAATAGCTATTTAATATTTTTTTTCTGTCGCATATCTGCGGGGCCGTATTAAAAATTAGTTCGTCAACCTGACTGGTAATCATTGGATTATCATATGCAGAGCGCCCAAGCATTACACCATCTACTTCATTTAGATGTTGAATAGATTCATCAATATTCTGTATTCCGCCGTTGATAACTATTTCTAGATTAGGAAAATCTCTTTTTAATTGATAGACGTGATCATATTTCAGTGGCGGCACACTTCTGTTTTGACGTGGTGAAAGGCCTTTGAGAATAGCCACCCTTGCATGAACTATTAACGTCTTCATTAATGGGTTCATGATTGATTCAGTGAAGTGATGTAAAAATTTATAATCATCATTATCATCAACCCCAATTCTGCACTTCACAGTTACTGGAAGATTTGTTACTTCTTGCATGGCCTCTATGCACTCAGCAACTAATTTCGGCTCTTTCATCAGGCAGGCACCAAAAGCCCCTTTTTGGACTCTCTCTGAAGGGCAGCCAACATTCAGGTTGATTTCGTCATAACCCATTTCATCACATATCTTTGCACATGTTGCTAAATCTTCAGGGTCAGAGCCACCAAGCTGAACAGCTACAGGGTGCTCAACTAAATCATTGAAGCGTAATTGCTCAATGCATTCACCATGAATGATAGCCCCAGTAGTTACCATTTCAGTGTATAAGATAGATTTTTTTGTTATTAGCCTGAACAGGTATCTGTCATGTATGTCTGTGCATTGCATCATAGGCGCTATGCAAAAACGGTGATTTATTTCTCTCATCTTTTAGAGAAAATACACCACCGACAAAAACCCAACGATGCTAAGAACCATAGTGTAAGGAAGAGCCATCTTAACCATTCTCATGTATGAGAGACCAATTAGTGGGGCCAGTGAAGACGTTAATAAAAATAGAAATGCAGCTTGGCCATTTGGAGTCGCTATACTTGGAATGTTAGTCCCTGTGTTAATAGCAATTGCAAGATTATCAAACTGAGCTCGTGAGATTACGTCTGAATCAAGGGCCTCTTTAATTTCGTTGATATAAATAGTTGCAACAAATACATTATCACTTATTGCAGATAACAACCCATTAGCAGCAAAGAAAATGGGTGCTTGCACATCAAGATTCTGAGCAAGAACATAGGCAATAATCGGTGAAAATAAAGCTTGATCAGCTATCACACTCACTACTGCAAAAAATACAACCAACAATGCTGTAAATGGTAAAGCCTCTTTAAATGCATCACCAAGATCATGCTCATCGGTAATACCCTTGAATGATGTCAGAAGAATAATGACACCAAGGCCGATAATTCCAACAGCAGCTAAATGGAGAGCAAGTGCAACAATTAAGAAAAGACCAACCATCATCTCAATCATTAATTCAAGTTTCATGATGTCAGTTCTTTGGCTGAGCTCAAAATCATTGTAAGCATGGAAAATATTTTTAATTCTTAGGGGGAGATGAGTTCCAAACCCAAACAATCGAAATTTTTCAATACAAAAGCAAGTAATCATTCCAGCTATAAACACTGGAACAGTAATTGGAGCCATCTTTACAGCAAATTCTATAAACTCCCATCCAGCAATATTTGCAATCAATAAATTCTGAGGCTCACCTACAATGGTACAAACACCACCAAGAGCGGTTCCAACAACTCCATGCATAATAAGGTCTCTTAAAAATGATTTAAAATTTTCTAAATCTTCAATGCCCTCAACTGACAGAGAGGAGTCATCAAGGATATTATGATTTTTAATAGAAAAATCAGCACCTGAGTTGGCTAAATGGAAAATTCTGTAAAACCCAATACCAACAGCTATTAATACTGCTGTGACGGTTAGTGCGTCTAAAAAGGCGGATAGAAATGCAGCTACAAAACAAAATAGCAGCGACAATTTTGTTTTTGAGTGAACTCGCAACAGTAGCTTAGTAAAAATATTAAGCATTAAATTTTTCATGAAATAAATTCCAGCCACCATGAAAACCAAAAGCAAAATAACCTCTAAGTTATTTTCAACTTCATGCAAGAGGGTATAGGGGTTGGTTAGACCGATCATTAAGGCCTGAATTGCCAAAAGTCCTCCGGGCTGAAGTGGGTAACACTTTAATGCCAGGGCTAGGGTAAATATAAACTCAAGCAATAACAGCCAGCCAATAACAAAGGAGCCATTAAAACCCAGATAATTTAATGTATACAAAGCAATTGGATTAAATATCAAAAACGCTATGATGGTATTTTTATACCAGCTCGGCGATGACCCCAAGAACATTTTATAAAGATTATTTATCATAGCTATAGACCCTAAGTAATATGGAACCAATTAGACAGTTACACGACAATTTCAAATCCCAATCAAAACTGATTATCTTTTGTGATGGTAAGATTTTATACGATCATGATCAAAAAACTTACTGTTTTGATGCAAAAGATTTAAATTCTTTAACCGACTATTCTCCATATTTGTCTATTGCCAAAGATCCAATGAGTAATGAGTATTTTTATTCTATTAACATAGAACCTAAAACAAATATCCTCGGCATTTTCATGGATCCAGCAAAGATTGAATTTACTGATTTTAGAACAACACTATCATTTCTTGACCCATCAGATTTTCAACTTATATCTAGAGCTTCTATTCTAGTAAATTGGAAAGCTACCAATCAATTTTGTTCTTCTTGTGGAAAACAGACTGTATTTAATTTAACTGAGGGTGCTCCAGATTGCGATTGCCTTGCTCCACCTAGATACCCCATTATTTCTCCATGTATTATTACTTTAATTCATGACGATGATCGAATTCTTCTAGGTAGGAGCAAATTCTTTCCACCAAACATGTTTAGTACTTTAGCTGGTTTTATTGAAGCCGGAGAGAATGCAGAAGAAGCTCTTGCTCGAGAGGTTATGGAGGAAGTGAATGTTAAAGTGTCCGAGGTTAGGTACTATGGCTCGCAATCATGGCCATTTCCCTCTCAGTTGATGCTTGGTTATTTCTGTAAATACGAAGAAGGGAGCATTCAGCTAAATGATGCTGAGTTAGAAGAAGCCAGGTGGTTTGATCTGGATGATTTACCCATAATTCCACCTGACACTTCTATATCTGGTCAGCTTATTCGCTCTTATATCGCGGATCGTTCAAAGCTCTAGTCGGCTTTGGAGCTGGCGTAGGCGCAGGAGTTGGCGCTGGTGTAGGCGCAGGAGTTGGCGCTGGTGTAGGCGCAGGGGTAACAGCAGGCTTATCAGCTGATTTATCAGCCGCCACAACATCTGCTACATTACCATTCTTCTCAATACCTTCTGATTTCACATCAGGCTGTTTGGTTTCGCTAACATTCTCATCCTTACTGGCAACTTTTTTTGGAGGAATAACCACTGGCTTAGGTGACTTGCCACCTTCTGTTTTTTTAGTAGGAGCTTGCTTGCCTCTAGCATTATTCCTTGGATTCCTTGGATTCCTAGGTTTATCGCCAGTAGATCTATTTTTTTTATTATAATTTTTGCGCTTTCTAGTCTGCACTTTCTTCTTTTTCTTACCTGATCTTAAAAAGGACAATGTAAATATAGATTTCAATAGAGCTAAGAAGCCATTAGATTTTTTTCTTTTAGGCATTCTCGGAGGCACCGATACTTTAACCAATGGCTTCAAAGCTTTTTTATTGGTATTAGAATCTCTCCAATCCATAGATGGCTCTGGACTATTAGGAGTCATATCATATGAAAATGGTTTTTTCCCAGCAACAGCCTTAACTCTAGCAACCTTGTAATAAGGCCTAGATTTGTATGGATCTGCAATAATTAAAATATTGACCTCATAAGTGTTCTCAATTGCAATAATATCTCTTCTTTTCTCATTCAAAAGATAGCTTGAAACGTCTGCAGGAACATAAACGTGAATCTCGCCTGTATTTTCTTTTGCAGCATCTTCTCCGATAATTCGTAAGATAGATTGCCCTAATGACCTTGTACCTCTTACTTGGACGTGCTGTATGTCATAAGTCTCGTCTAGTGATGGTCTCAGCCTTTGTCTTGATAGCTCAAGAAGCCCAAATCTTGAAATTGCAGCAATTTGTATTCTTGCTCGATCAGATTGAACAGCAGATCTAAAAGTAGATTCAACTTTTTGCTGATGTTTTTCATCTTGCATATCAATAAAATCAATAACTATTAAGCCGCCAAGATCTCTTAATCTTAATTGCCTCGCAACTTCTTTTGCAGCCTCCATGTTTGTTGCGAAAGCTGTCGACTCAATATCCTTACCTTTTGTAGATCTAGCAGAATTCACATCAATGGAAACCATGGCTTCCGTAGGATCTATAACTATTGATCCACCTGATGGAAGTGATATCTCACGTTGAAAAGCAAGTTCAATTTGACTTTCTATTTGATAGCGATTGAATAGGGGTATATCTTCATTGTAAAAAATAACTTTATCAGCATGGTCTGGTATTACTGACTTAGCAAATTCTAAAGCTTCAGCATGAACTGCCTGGTCATCAATTAGAATTTCCTCAATGTCATCTCTGAAATAGTCTCTAAAAACCCTCAAGATCAACTTATCATCTTTGTAGATTAAGCTTGGGCTTGGAGCATCTCCGACAGTTGATTTAATTTGCTCCCATAGATTCATTAAATAATCTAAATCCCACTTCAATTCTTCTGCAGTTCTCCCTAAACCTGCAGTTCTCACTATGACGCTCATGCCTTCAGGAATATCAATTTCATTTAAAGCATTTTTTATCTCATCTCTTTCTTCGCCTGCAATCCTCCTAGAAACGCCGCCAGACTTTTCAGAATTAGGTATCAACACAATGAATCGGCCCGCCAATGATATTTGATTTGAGAGAGCGGCCCCTTTTGTGCCTCGCTCTTCTTTTAAAACTTGAGCAAGAATCTCATCGCCTTCTTTAAGTATGCATTTTCTTTTGCCATCAGCACCATTTGTAAAATATTCACTTGATAGCTCTTTTAGTGGCAGAAAACCATGTCTTTCATTTCCAAAATTTATGAAGGCTGCATCTAGACTAGACTCTACCCTGGAGACTGTTGCCTTAAATATGCTACCTTTGAGTAGCGCTTGAGCATTAAATTCATTATCTAAATCAAACAATTTAGCTCCGTCAACCAAAGCTACGCGAAGCTCGTCTGAATATGAGCAGTTAATTAGAATTCTTTTCATTGTTTTCTCCGTTATAGAGAAAGAGAACAGCGGTCATGCATCGAAAAGTTTTAAGAGTCTTATCCCGAGGAGCTCTTAAACTAGCACCTTTATAATATATTCAAAGGTGTGTATGTAAATCTTGTATTTAAACTTTCTTGCGCCCTTGCGCATGTTCTTATCTTTCTCATTGCCCGCTTATATAAATTCTTAAGGGCGAGCTATTAATATCTATGCACTTAACATAGATTTTTTTCTAGCACTAGAATCATTCACAGTGCCTAATTTCGAGTATTCTACCCCAATGAGTGATAAAAACCTAAGAATTACCGAAGATCATGCAGGAAGGCGTTTGGATAATTTCCTTTTTAATGTATATAAATCACTGCCTAAATCTAAAATTTACAATATGATTCGCAAGGGTGAGATTAGAGTTAACTCTGGTCGTATTAAACCTTCTCGCAAATTACACCTAGATGATGAGATAAGAATCCCACCTTATTTAATAGACTTTGATGAAAATGAAATCATTATTAAGATTCCACCATCAAGGATAAAGGAGTACTGGAAATCAATCCTATTCGAAAACAATGACTACATAGTATTTAATAAGGATCCTGAGCTGAGTGTTCATTCTGGCTCCAATAATCAGTTTGGTCTAATTGATATCTCAAGAGCTGCCCATGAGTCTGATGAAATAGACCTATGTCACCGAATAGATAAGTCTACTTCTGGATGCATAGTTTTAGCTAAAAATAAAAAGTTTCTAAGAAATTTTCATACTCAATTAAAAGATGACAAGATTACTAAGAAATATGAAGCTATTTTAATGGGTGAATTTAAAGGTAACCAGCGCATAGAAACTAAGATCGATTCCTCAACAAAAGAGTTTCTTCATAAAGTTCAGGAAGGTGCAGAGGGAAAAGCAGCTATTTCTGAATTTAAGCTTATCAATAATCTTGGCTCTTATTCACATGTTGAGATATTAATATTTACGGGAAGAATGCATCAAATTAGGGTTCAGAGTGCAAATATTAATTTACCGATCGTAAACGATAAAAAATATGGAGATTTTGCTTCAAATAAACTAATTTTCAAGGAAACCGGAGTGAGCAGGCTCGCACTGCATTCTAGTTTTATTGAATTCTATGACCAAGAAGGATTAAAAGTCTCTTACAAAGCCCCAATTGATAAGGAGTTTGGTATACTTCTCCGCAAGCTTTGATAGTCTACTGTTAAAAGCTAATCTAATCTGATAGGATGCATTTTTTTTAAAATATTATGGCAGTACAAAAAAGTAAAAAAACAAGATCAAAGAGAGGCATGATTCGCTCTCATGACTCATTATCTGATCTTACGTTATCAACTGATCCAGTTTCTGGTGAGCGTCATTTACGTCATCAAATGACTGCGGACGGTTTTTACAAAGGAAGACTTATTAAGGACCTTCGTAAACCTGAAAAGGAAGTAGAGGATACAGCAGCCCAAGACTAACAAATGTCTTCAGTCGCTATTGTTTTTCCCGGCCAGGGATCTCAACATCTTAATATGCTCTCTCAGGGATCTATTCTTGAAATAGCTTCGTCTTCGGAATACTCCCATCTTGTAGAGCTTTGCAGTGATCTAATCTCTTTCGATTTTATCGATGTTATCGAAAATGGACCAGAAGAGTCTCTTAATAAGACATCTATTACTCAACCGATTCTGCTTTTAACCTCTTTTTTCCATTATCAAAATCTTGTTAACCAGACTAGTATTGATCCTGTAATCTTTGCTGGTCACTCACTCGGTGAATACTCAGCTCTTATTGCAGCCAACTCACTTAGAATTGAGGATGGGTTAAAGTTAGTTCGAAAACGGGGACTTTTGATGGAAAAGGCACCCATTGGATCAATGGCCGCTATATTAGGCTTAGATTTTTTATCTATTGAGGAGATATGTGAGCAAGTTTCTATGGATCAATCTATGCAAGTTCAATGCGCAAATCTTAATTCTCCAAGCCAAACAGTAATTTCAGGTGCGATCGAAGCTGTTGCTAAGGCACAAGAGCTTTGTTTGGTTGCAGGAGCGAAGAGGGCCATAACATTAAAAGTTAGCATTGCCTCTCACAGCCCATTAATGGAGTCAGTCCAGGAAGAGTTTCATGCATTTCTTTCAACCATTGAGCTTAAAATTCCCAAGGTATCAGTTCTGCATAATGTTAATAACTCTGTCAGCGCTATGCCGGATGAGATAAAAAATCTTTTAGTGAAGCAACTTTATTCACCTGTTCAGTGGGTAAATATATGCAAGGAAATATCTGCACTTTGTTTGCCTGTAATTGAGTGTGGGCCTAGCAAAGTTCTTGGAGGCTTGTTCAAAGCAAATGGAGTAAATGATTATTTTTCAACAGCAGATAGCAATTTTTATGAGAAGATATTAACGCATGTTAAGTAATACTGTTTTCATAACCGGAGCTTCCAGAGGAATTGGCTTATCTATTGCTCAAGCTTTTGCTGGTGAAGGTTACTTTGTCATTGGAACCTCTCGTAGTAAATTTGATTTAGAAAGTGCATTAGGCACAAAAGATTGCTTGCACATGATTCTGGATGTTACAGACAGAGCTGCCATCAAAGAAGCGCATGATACTTTAAAAGAAAATAATCATTTACCAGGAATAATAATAAATAATGCTGGAATTACTAAAGATCAATTATTTCTACGAATGAAAGATGAAGATTGGGACGATGTAATTAATACTAATCTCTCAAGTGTTTTTAATATCACCAAGGCATTTATTAAATCTATGGTTAAACAAAGAGAAGGCCGAGTAATTAATATTTCTAGTGTTGCAGGCTTAATGGGTAATCCGGGGCAAGTTAACTATTCATCAAGCAAAGCAGCAATCGGCGGCTTTACAAAATCCCTTGCCAAAGAATTAGCATCCAGAAATATTACTGTTAACTCAATTGCTCCCGGATTTATATCTAGCGATATGACAGACGCTCTAACTGATGACCAGAAATCTGAAATCCTTAATCAAATCCCTGTTCAGAAATTTGGCGATCCTAAAAATATTGCAGAACTTGCAGTTTTTCTAGCTTCTGAAAAAGGTCAATATATTACAGGACAAACCATCTCAGTCGATGGTGGTTTGTATATGATTTAATCTTTTATTAATTTTCGTTGAAATGCTGTAGAATGGATTTTTTTAATACGGAGGATGCTAAATGAGTATCGAAGAAAGAGTAAGAAAGATTGTATGTGAGCAACTGGGAAAATCAGACGAAGAAGTCAACAATGACTCTTCTTTTGTTGATGATCTAGGCGCCGATTCACTTGATACAGTAGAGCTTGTCATGGCCCTAGAAGAAGAATTTGATCTTGAAATTGCTGATGAGGAAGCAGAGCAAATCTCAACAGTTCAAGAAGCCGTCAACTACATAAATTCAAACAGTTAATAAGTATTAAATGAAGCAACTACACAGGCGAGTTGTAGTTACAGGCTTAGGCATATTATCTCCGATCGGAAATACAGTAAACGAAGCTTGGTCTTCGTGTACTCAAGGCCTATCTGGCATTACCAATGTTGATGTTGGCATTACCAACAGTCCAGTTCGCATCGGAGCGCAACTAAAAAACTTCAATACGTCAGATCATCTTGATCCTAAAGAGGTTCGCCGAATTGATCCTTTTATTCAATACGGCCTGATAGCAGCAAACCAATCCATATCAGACTCTGGTATCTTGGAATACGAATCTCTTAATAAGGAAAAAGTAGGCATAAACTTTGGGGCTGGTATTGGTGGGATTCAAACTATTGAGAATAACAAGATGATCCTTGAATCTAAGGGTCACAAAAAAGTCTCTCCATTTTTTGTTCCGGGCTCAATTGTCAATATGATCTCTGGTTTAGTATCTATTAAACATGGTTTCATGGGACCCAACACCTCTGTGGTAACAGCTTGCTCTACAGGCAATCACTGTATTGGGACTGCTGCAAGATCAATAGCATGCGGTGAAGCTGATGTGATGATAGCTGGTGGTGCAGAAATGGCATCAACACCTTTATCTATAGCAGGGTTTATATCCGCAAGAGCACTTTCGACAAACTCTGATCCTGAATCAGCATGTAGACCTTGGGACAAGGATAGAGATGGCTTTATTCTAGCTGATGGAGCCGGTTCATTGGTTCTAGAGGATTATGAGCATGCAAAACAAAGAAATGCTCATATCTATGCCGAAATCATTGGCTTTGGAATGAGCTCAGATGCTTATCATATGACAGCACCTCCTGAAGACGGAAGAGGAGCAGCTCTCTCTATGAAAAATGCCCTCATTGATGCTGAAATTAATGCTGATGAGATTGATTATATTAATGCTCATGGGACATCAACTCCTCTAGGAGATTTAGCTGAAACCAGAGCATTGAAAACTATATTTACAAACACTATGCCAAGTATCAGCTCAACCAAATCTATGACTGGTCATACGCTAGGAGCTGCAGGTGCAATAGAGTCTATATTTTGCATTAAGAGCTTAAATGATAATGTGGTTCCTCCTACCATTAATCTTATTAATCAAGATTCCGAATGTGATTTAGATTACACAGCTCTTAGATCGGTTGAAAAAAAAGTTACTTTAGCTATGAACAACTCTTTTGGTTTCGGGGGAACTAACTCCACTCTTGTTTTCAAAAAAATCTAAATTATTTCTTCTCTTATTTTTAATACTCTCTTTTGTTATTGTTATTGCAGGCACAGCTAAATCTTATTCACATACCAAGCCATTGTTGGAGCAAACAACTTTAGAGATTGCTACCGGAGATTCAATTAATAAAATTTTAAGTAATTTCCCAATAAATAGTCTTGAACAGAGCCTATTAAAAATCTTCCTATACACCAATAATATTCACTTGATCCAAGCCGGGCATTACGATGTTCAATCAAAAACATGGAGTGAAATATTTGTAGATTTTTCCGAAGGCAATATCAAAGAGTATAGATTCAAGATACAAGAGGGCACCAACATCTTCGATCTTAAAAAACTACTTTTATCATCTAAGTTAAAGCTTGATTGTCCAGATTTTAACTGCCTCAAAAATCAATTAAATTTTACCGAAGGCACTTTGATGCCTGAAACTTACTTTTATAATTTCAATTCTCCAGCCTCAAATATTCTTATTAAATCTCAAGATTCCTTTATTGAATATGCTGAATTACTATGGAAAAAAAAGCAGCCTTCCAATCCACTTAAAACGTTAGATGAAGCAATAATACTAGCTTCAATTGTTGAAAAAGAAGCTGGTAACAACAAAGAAAAACCTATTATTGCAGGTGTTTTTTTAAATCGACTTAACTTGAACATGAGATTACAAGCTGATCCAACAATTATTTATGGGCTTTTACCAAATTTCAATGGCAATATTACAAAATCAAATCTTCAAGATTCTTCAAACAGATACAATACATATAAAATCAAAGGATTGCCTCCAACTCCCATTGCTATGATTAGCAAAAGCTCCTTAGAAGCAGTAATATTAGGCATACCAAATAACTATGTGTACTTTGTTGCCAAGGGAGATGGTACTCATTATTTTTCAATAAAATATGCTGATCATTTAAAAGCAGTTAGGAAGTTTCAACTAAATAAATCATGAAATTAATTACATTCGAGGGAATTGAAGGTGTTGGAAAATCAACCCAAATAAACTTATCAAAAGAATGGTTAGAGTCCAAGGGTCATTCAGTTAAATTGCTCAGAGAACCAGGCTCTACAAAATTTGGCGAAAAAATTAGAGAAATATTATTATCAAAGGATTCAAACATTTCCTCTAATACCGAGCTATTGCTTATGTTTGCCGCTCGATCTGAGATGATTCAAGCTTACTTTAATGATGACGCTGCTGACTTTATTCTCTGCGATCGATACTATCATGCCTCTATAGCCTACCAAGGCTATGGCAGGGGATTGTCGTTAGAATTAATAAATTCACTTATTGTTGGTTTGAATTGCCCTAAGCCAGATCTGACTATTATTTATGATTTAGATGTTGCATTAGGCTTTGCGCGCAAGTCTGGCGATGCAATAGATAGAATCGAATCATCAGGACTTGATTTTTTCGAGCGTGTAAGAAAAGGCTACATAGCTCTTTCAAAATCAGAGGCAGAAGTACATTTAATTAATGCAGATTCTTCAGCTGAGGATATTCACAACCAGTCGATTCGCTTAATCCAATCTGAATTAAATCTATGATTGATACCAAGTATCCCTGGTTAAAACCAGCTATTGATAATCATACTATTGAAAAGTTTCCATCATGCTTATTGATTGAAGGTGAAAGTGGGCTAGGTAAATCTCAACTAGCGCATTATTTTGCCAAAAAACTTCTGTGTATCGAAGAAGATCAACCCTGCGGTCGTTGTAATTCCTGCTCATACTTTGAAGCTGGATCTCATCCTGATTATTGTTTTTTATCTATTGATGAGTCTTCGTCGAGTCTATTGGCTTCATCTAAATCAAAGAACGACTCACTCGTCTCTAAAAAAATTGAAGGAATCAGGGCATTGAATCAATTTATGTCACTTACAAACTCAGTTTCTTCGAAAAGGGTTGGGGTTATTTATGATGCACATGTTATGAATATTAATGCACAAAACGCATTACTTAAGACGCTTGAAGAGCTGCCCGAGAATAAATTTATTCTATTAATATCCAATAAGAGAAGAAATTTTTTACCAACTATTTATAGTAGATCTCATTTACTGTCTATCCAAAACCCTTCTAGCTCAGAAATAGATCAATGGTTATCGGATCAAGGATTTATTGAACATTCTTCGTTGAACTTTGCTCCCGACTCAACGCCCTTGATTATGGAGCAGTTAATTAATAAGAATCTAGCAATGAATTATCAAGAGTTAACAATAGCATTAGATTCCTACTGCACAGGGAAAATGGATACATTTGATCTGATTAAATTTTTTAAAGAACTTAATCTTGGCCTTGATGAAAAGGTTGATGCCATAATCCTATTTCTAAAAAACTGTCTCGGTATTACCACAGACTTTTATAAAGCTAATCCAATGATTAGTTCTGTAAATTCTAAATCTTTGGATTCTAGATCTATCTCTGAGCTTATAGAAGAGATGATTCAGTTTAAGGTGGACCTCAATAAGGTACCTTCTTTAAACGAGCAGATTGGATTAAGTCACTTTATTTTTAAAATCCAAGCCTTGTTTCGATAGTTTAATTCTTGGTCTTTTTATTTTCTAATTCTAGAGTGTAAAAAAACTACTTTAACTTAATTTAGTACGTATTTATTTTTTACCTGTTTTGTATCATTTTTACTTTTCCAGTATTACACTTAATTAAATCTACACATATTTATTAGGGGTACTTATGTTAAAAAAATATACATGTTTAATTGCGGCAGTTCTTATTATGTCGCCAATGTTAATGGCTCAAACTCTTGAAGAGGTGGTAGTTACAGCTCAGATAAGGGAGCAAAGTCTTCAGGATGTTCCAATTTCTATTTCAGCAATTTCTGGTGAAGATATCGCCGATAGAAGTGTAGATAACCTGCAATCTCTATCAGCTTCTGTTCCAAACTTTATGGTTGTTGAAACTCAAATTGACACTTCTATTTCTATTCGCGGAGTTAGATCGGGTGCCAATAAAGGTTTTGAGCAATCTGTACCTATGAACTTTGATGGGATTTCCTATCCCCGAAGTCAGTTAGCTAGAACGCCACTCGTTGATTTAGAGCGAGTTGAAGTTTTAAGAGGTCCTCAGCCTACATTATTCGGTAAAAATGCGATTGGCGGAGTTGTAAATGTTACTTCAGCAAAACCAACAGAAGAATTTGAGGGCAAATTCTCTACATCTCATGAGTCTGAACATGGTGAAGATCAGTCATTGTTGGTATTGTCTGGCGCTCTATCTGAAAGTGTTCTAGGAAGATTAACTGTTTCTACTAGAGAAATGGATGGTTGGATTACAAACACAAACATGAAAAGACTGGAGCCGCAGAGAGACGAAACATATATCAGAGGTCAGCTTGCATGGACATCTGGAGATGTTGATTACAACCTAAAAGTTGAAACGGCTGATTTTGATTCTACAGGTTATGCCATGGAAGCTATTGCACCACAAGATGGCTATGGTCTAGTTTTTCGTGGACCTATTGCAGTTGAAACAGACGAAAACTGGGTTAGATCTAGTGGAGAAACTTTTAGCCAAAATACAATGGATAATTTTGTATTAACGGCTAACTATCCAATGGATGGTGGCGGCACACTGACTTCAATTACAGGTCATGTTGAATATGATTCATATGAAGTTCTTGATGTTGACTATGTTGGCCTTGAGATACTAGATGGCACTAATCAAACAGAAAAATATGATCAGTGGTCTCAAGAAATCAGATACACCTCACCCGGTGGCGAAGATGTTGACTACATTATTGGGGCATATTTTCAAACAGCAGACGTTGATGTCACTGATTATGTTCCATTAGGATCATTCTTAGCGCTTGCGGGGCCTCCTGTTTCCCTATTAGTAGGAACAAATTGGGATAGGCTTTATGCACAATCCTCAGATATGTTCTCGGTTTTTGGTCAAGCTGATGTAAGGCTTGATGACAGATGGAGCTTAACTCTTGGTGCAAGGTATTCTAGTGAGGATAAAGATGGAAGCAGAGCTTTAACACTTGATGGAACAGGCTCAGCTTTGCAAGGCTCTCCTTTGCTTAATGTTTTATGGGCAGCTGTCTTAAATGTTGGTCCGCACAATATTGCTAGTAGCAGAAGTGAGAACTCATTTGATCCAATGGTTAGATTGAGTTACGAGCTATCTGATAATTCTCAAGCCTATGTTTCGTACACCCAGGGGTCGAAAGCGGGAGGGTTTGATATCCGTGGTAACTCAATACCAGGAACTCCTTTAGTTTCTAGTGAAGGCGGATGGGAGTTTGAAGAGGAAGAAGCTACAAATATTGAATTAGGCTATAAAATGAAATCTGACAGAGCTTCTTTTGATTTTACCTATTTCACCACTGAGTATGAGAATCTTCAAACGAGTGTCTTTGATGGGGTATTAGGTTTTAAAGTTGGTAATGCTGCAGCTGCAGAGCTCGATGGTTTTGAAATGCAAGGTAGATACCTAATAGCTGATGACTTAGAATTTTATGCTTCTATGGCCAGCCTTACCTATGAATTTACTGACTGGAAAAATAGCCAGTGTGCATATGGTGAAGTTGCTACCAATGGTATTTATTGCGATAGATCTGGTGCAAGTGTAATTCTAGCTCCTGAAGATACTGCAAATGCTGGATTTGCTTATGAAACTGTTTTATCCAACAACTGGGTCTTTGATGCTAACTTGAATGTTGATTACTCCTCAGAGTACTTCATCACAACTAATCTTGATAAAAACATTAAAGAAGGCGGTTATTCAAAAGTTGGATTGGTCCTTGGTATAGAAAGCTCAGATGGTAAATGGAGGCTATCTCTAATTGGAGATAACTTAACTGATGAGCGTATTAAGGTTGTCGGTGGAACTATTCCTCTTGCAAGAACCTTTGTTAGACTGGCCTCTGGTGGTGCACTTGATGGTATAGCTTATGATGCTATCTATGCACGTCCAAAAAACGTAACAATGAAATTAGATTATAAGTTTTAATCAATTTGTTCTTTATAGGCCCTGCAACTGCGGGGCCTTTCTTTTAAGCCTAATATTAAGCCTGTACTCTTAATAATGTACCTTCAAAAAAAAATACCCTTATTATTATTTATTATTTCGGTCTCTCTCAGCGCTAATAATAAAATAACTTGTGACGATTTAGATCTTTCTGCTTTACCTAGTAATATCTCTATTACTAAAAATGTTGTTATCCAGAACAGAATAGGTTTACCAGATTTTTGTCAGATCACTGGATTGATTGAACCAAGCATTAACTTTGAAGCAAGATTTCCAGTAAGTGACTGGAATGGCAATTATTTTCAAGCTGGATGCGGTGGTTTTTGCGGGTTAGTTTTACCAGAGAGAGAAACACATTCTAATTCTATTAATCATGCTCTTAGAAAGGGGTATGCTGCAATTACTACTGATAGCGGTCATTCGGGAGATCATATTGGGGATGCAAGATGGGCGCTTAACAATCCGTTGGCCGAACAGGTCTATGCTAGAGATATTTTGCCAATAACACGCGCTGCAGGACATGAGCTCATCAAACTTATTTATGGTAAAGACCCAGATTTTTCCTACTTTTCAGGTTGCTCTAACGGTGGTCGATTAGGCGCTAAAGCCGCTCAAGAATATCCAAACTTATTTGATGGAATCATTGCTGGCTGCCCAGTCTTAAATTTATCAATGAATGGAGGGGTCTTTGGGGCATGGATATTACAGGCTAATTCAGATAAAAATGGAAATATTATATTAGATAAGAGTTTTAAATCTAAAATTCCAATCTTAGAAGCTAATGCGATTAATCAATGTGATTCATTGGATGGCAAGGTGGATGGCATTATTCAACTTCCAAACGAATGCAAAATTGATTTAAGTCTTATTCCTGAGTGCATGATTACCAATGATAGTGACTGCTTAACATCTGATGAAAAAATGGTTGTACAAAAATTTTATCAAGGTCCAAAGAATTCTAATGGTCTTCAATTATTCGGGGGAATGCCTCCCGGCAGCGAAAGATACTGGGATTATTGGTATCTTGGATCAAACTCGCTTAGAAAACCAGGCATTCTCTTGGCTGACGGATATCTTCAGTATCTTGGCATGGCCCAAGATCCATTAAATTACTCAGCATTAAATTTTAATTTTGATAAAGATCTAGAAAAACTTGTACCTCAGGGCCTTCTTTTTAATGCTATCAATCCTGATCTTAAATCTTTCCAAGAGGCTGGTGGGAAAATTTTAATGTGGCACGGTTCTGCAGATCCATTAGTCCTTCCAAATCAAAGCATTACATATTACGAAACTCTGAAAGCAAGAATGGGCTTAAGCAACCTGCAGAAATTTTATAGACTCTATATGGTCCCAGGTATGGGGCATTGCTGGGAAATTCCTTCGGCCCTTCCTGATCAAATGGATTTATTAAAAGTGCTGTCTCTATGGGTAGAGGAAGGTATACAACCAAATATCATACCAATCAAACAAAATAGTTCATCTGATGTGATGGCCAAAGAAGGAACATTAAAACCTTACCCGCAGCTTGCTATTTATAATTAAAAGTAATCTTGCTTAAGTATATTTAACGTTTCGTTATTGTCTAAGTGGTTGCTCCACCATCTACTATAATTGTTTGACCGTTAATGTACTTGCCGGCATCCGAAGCCAGCATAATTACTGCACCTGCTACTTCATCTGGTTCACCAATTCTTCTCATAGGATGCGTTTTAGTGTATTGCTCATGAATGACTGGATTTTCCCATAAACCCCTCGCAAAATCAGTTCTAATGAGCCCTGGGGCAACTGTATTGGCTCTAATATTATGATGGCCATATTCAACCGCTATGTTTTTAACCATTTGAATGTCTGCAGCTTTACTGATGTTATAGGTCCCTATCAAGTTACTTCCTATGGTGCCGCCGACACTTGAAATAATAATAATAACCCCATCTTTTCTGTCAATCATCTGAGGTGTCACTAGATTTGTTAAAATATGATTGGCCTTAATATTATTGTTCATGACTTTATCAAATGCATCTGATGGAATATCAGCCATTGACCCCATAAATGGATTTGTTGCTGCATTACATATAAGTACATCAATTTTACCAAGCAGTTTATTTGTTTGAGCAACCAAATCATTTAATTCTTCCTCGTGGGCTATGTTAGCTTGAATTGGAAATGCAACCTCTGCTCCACAGTGTTCGTTAATTTCATTAGCTGTTTCCTTGCAAGCATCTATTTTTCTGCTGGATATAATAACTTGAGCTCCATGATCAGCAGCATGAAATGCTATTGATTTACCTATTCCCTTGGAGGATCCAGTTATTAAAAATGACTTGTTTTTTAAATTAAATAATGACATTTGATTTATAATCTCCTGATGTTAAAAAATGTTGAAATATATTCTAAATCAAATTGTCTCTATTGTGATAAAGCAAAAAACTACTTTTCTCAAAATAATATTGATTTTGTCGTGCATGACGCAGAAATTCCTGAGGTTTTTGACGCATTAATGATCAGAAATCCTTATGCGCGAACAATGCCTCAAATATTTATAGATGACGAACTAATAGGTGGCTTCACAGATCTAGAGGATTGGCTACAAACTAAACAGGATTAATTATGGTTGCTTTTAATGATTTTCTTCTTCTTCTTGATGGTTATCTAAGTGGTTCATGGTGGTTTCCTGCTTTTCTAATTGGAACAGGAATTTTCTTTACGGCTTATCTTGGTTTTCCTCAGTTTAAGTTTTTTGCCCATGGGTGGAGAATTGTTACTGGAAAATACGCAAAAGAGGATACAAAGGGTGAAACTAGTCCTTTTGAAGCACTAACAACGGCAATGTCTGGTGCCGTTGGTACTGGAAATATTGGTGGTGTGGCATTAGCAATATGGATTGGTGGTCCTGCAGCAATTTTTTGGATGTGGATCACTGCTATTTTTGGGATGACAACTAAATTTGTCGAAGTGACTATGGCTCACAAATACAGAACAACTCTATCTGATGGCTCTATTTCAGGTGGCCCAATGTATTACATTGAAAAAAGCTTCAACAAAAGATGGGCAGGAGTTTTGTTTGCCGCCTTGATGATGATATGCGCTATTGGCTCAGGGAACATGCCACAAATCAATAATATTGCTAGTGTCTTAGATTCTACATTTTCTATTCCTAAGCTAGCTACAGGACTTATTCTTGGCGTCATGCTGTGGATGATCATAGCTGGTGGAATTAAAAGAATTGCTAAAATTGCAAGTAAATTAGTTCCTATAATGGCCGTGATATATTTTGGTGGCGCTTTGGTAGTTGTGATTGAGAACTATCAAAACATCATTCCTTCTTTCCATTCTATATTCTCACAAGTTTTTACTGGGTCAGCAGCTGCTGGAGGGTTTTTGGGTGCCAGTTTTGCTATGAGCCTTAAGTTGGGTGTTGCAAGAGGTTTATATTCTAACGAAGCTGGACAGGGCTCTTCTCCAATTGCTCATGCATCAGCCAAAGCTGAGCATTCAGTTGAGCAGGGCATGGTGTCAATATTAGAACCATTTATCGATACTATTGTTGTTTGTAGTGTTACAGCTCTTGTCATTCTTTCAAGCGGTGCTTGGACTCAAAAATATGACAACACCTTTGAGAGGTCATCCATGGCAATCTTTGAAGGCTCATATGCTGAGAATAATTCAAAAGATGTTGAAGAGTTAGGTAAATATATATTAGATGCGAGAAACTTTACCAGCGATACAACTAACGTAGAAAACTTTACTGGTAGCCTTGATCTAATAGATGGACAGCTGCAAAAACAAAGCGTTACAGTTTTTCATAACAATTCAATCGCTGAAGATGTCGTTTTTTACCAAGGTGCTGAGCCAGTCAGTGGCTTGCTTGAAATTGCTGATGGAAAGATTGCTGACTCATCAATTAGGGTTGAAGGAAAATCTTTAATTCACTCCGCTGAACTTACCTCCAAAGCTTTTGGTTCTGGCATCCTTGGTATGTATGGAGAATATATCGTTGCTATAGGATTATTATTATTTGCTTTTTCAACAGCCATTGCTTGGTCATATTATGGTGATAGGTCAACTGCTTACATATTTGGCGAAGGTGCTGTTCCTTGGTACAGAATGATTTACGTAGTTTGTTTCATCGCTGCAGCTGTTGTTGATACTACAGTTATCTGGAATATTGCATATGTTGTTGTTGCGCTCGTAACCATACCTAATCTAATAGCGTTATTTGTCCTTAGAAAGGAAATGAAGGAACAAGTTGACAGTTATGTGATGGAAAAATAATTATAGGTTTGATTTAGACTTACTTTCTGGAGCGAGCCTCCAGAACATCTATTACTTCCGAAAAGCTTACATCCATTTTTCTTAGCATAACCAATAAATGGTAAATCAAATCAGCTGACTCTTCTTTGACGCGACCATCGTCAGTAACTGCAGAAATTGCTACCTCTCCGGCTTCCTCAGTAACTTTTTTAGCCATCTCCTTAATACCATCTAAAAACAAGCTGTAAGTATATGAATCAGCTTTTTTATCTATAAAACTTCGATCGATTACTGCCTCGAGCTTTGCTATAAAATCAGTATTACTTGGTGATTCGACGAAACATGATTCGCGTCCGAGATGGCAGGTTGGGCCATCATTAAGCGCTGTAATAAGAAGGGTGTCGTTATCACAGTCATGATTGATATTTACAACAGTAAGTTTATTTCCAGAGGTTTCACCTTTTGTCCATAATTTCTGCCGTGTACGGCTAAAAAAAGTGACGAAACCTAATTGTTTTGTCAGCTCTAGCGCTTCTGCATTCATGTATCCCAGCATCAATACTTGTAAGCTATTTGCATCTTGGATGATTGCAGGCATTAGTCCATCTACTTTATCCCAATTTAATTCCATTGCTTAACCTCTGACATTGATTTTATTTAATTGAAGGTGTTTTTTTAATTCTTTAACTGTAAAAACATCTTTATGAAAAACACTTGCTGCTAATGCTCCATCCACATTAGTAGATTTAAATACTTGTGTGAAATCTTCCATGCAACCTGCGCCACCTGATGCAATCATAGGAATTGTGCAACGGTCTGAAAGATCATTGATTAAGTCCAAATCATAACCATTTCTCATGCCATCTTGATTCATCGAATTAATAACTACCTCGCCTGCACCTAAGCTTTCAATCTCTTCCAGCCAATCTGATGCCTCTTTCTCACTAGAATAAGCTGTGGCTTCATTGCCTGTTTTAGCATGAACAAGGTGCTTGGAATTGATCGTCTTAATGTCCATGCCAACTACAACGCATTGGGAGCCAAACTCATCGCTAAGGTGCTTAATCAGTTTTGGATTTATCAAGGCAGGTGTATTGATTGAAATTTTATCAGCCCCTTCGTTGAGTATTAGTCTTGCATCCTCTAAAGACTTAATTCCTCCTGCCACACAAAATGGAATATTGATAACCTTTGATATTTTCTGCACCCAGCTTTTATCGACTGTTTTATCTTCGGTGCTCGCAGAAATATCATAAAAAACTAACTCATCTGCACCCATCTGGGAATACTTAGCAGCTAGCTCAGTAATACCTCCCATGACTTCATGATTCTTGAACTGAACTCCCTTAACCACCAATCCATTTCGGACATCCAAGCAAGGGATAATTCTTTTACATAACATTGGCTAGCTCCCTCAGGCTAAAGGCTTTCTCGTAAATAGCTTTTCCAACAACTACTTCCTTACATCCAAGTTTTTTTACATTACCTATATCCTTAATAGAAGAGATGCCTCCAGAAGCAATAAGATTAATCGAAGGAAAACTTTGTAAAATTCCCTCATAAGCAAGCAAGCTAGGACCCTCCATTGCTCCATCTAGGCTGATATCGGTAGCAAGAATATTGCTAAAGTAAGAATAAGTGTTTAAAAACTCTATCAGGTTCACAGAGGATTGATTCTGCCAGCCATGGGTAAAAATCATAGGTTGCCCTTGGATGTCTTTGAAATCTAGACCGAGCACTATTTGATCAGGATCAAAGTTTGCTTGAAGATCACCTATAAAGCTGGGTGTTTCAAATAAAGCTGTGCCAACAATAATACGTTTCACGCCAAGTTCAATCATGCTGTTTGCTTTTTCAATACATCTGATGCCGCCACCAACTTCTAATTTTAATCGGGGATTAGATGCTAATTGTTTAATGATGGATAGGTTATCTTGTGAACCTGATTGGGCTCCATCTAAATCAACGACATGCAAATAGCTGAAGCCATGTTCTAAAAACTCTTTCGCTTGTCTCAGTGGATCTAAATTGTAGTCAGTTACCTGATTAAAATCTCCCTGTAACAAACGAACGCACTTACCGTTTTTTATATCAATTGCAGGCAATATAGTCATTTTAATCCTAGAAAATAATCTAGAAATTGTTCACCAGCAACGGATGATTTTTCTGGATGAAATTGACATCCTATAAAATTATTCTTAATTACCACCGATGACATAGTTACTTTGTAATTAGTTACAGCTGCTGTTTCTAGAGACCCTTCAGCGTAATAACTATTTGCAAAGTAGTAATAATTGTTTAGGTTGGATAGGGCGTTTTGATCAAAAACCACTTCATTCCAACCCATTTGGGGAATTTTAATTCCTTGTTCAATAGGTAGTTTTTTTATTTCTCCCTGAATAATCCCTAAGCATTTGGTGTTCTGTTCTTGAGAATATTCATAGAAAATCTGCATACCAATACATATACCCAATACAGGCTGTCTAAGTTCCTTGATCAGGCTGGTGAGCTTCAAAGAATCAAGCGCATTCATTACCTTTCCTGCTGAACCAACACCAGGAATAACAACATGTGAGGCTTGGTCTATTTCTGTATTCTCAGTTGTAATATTGGCCTCATAACCTTTCAGCTGAAAAGCATGTTGTACAGATTGAAGATTAGCTCCACCGCAATCAATGATGGCGATGCTCACATGACACCCTTGGTTGAGGATGACTCAGAGCCTTCTATTATAATTGCTTGTTTAAGCGCTCTTGCAAATGTCTTAAACGTCGCCTCAAGAAGGTGGTGTGAATTTTGTCCAACTGTTTCTATATGACAGGTTAAGGCTGCTGAATTAACAAGGGATATAAAAAAATGCTCCAACATTTCTCCAGGGAAATCACCAACTTTCTCTCTAAGCTCAGAACATTGAAAACTGAGGTATCTTCGAGATGCTAAATCAATACTGACAGAGCATTTAACTTCGTCCATCACCAGTATCTCAACATTTGCATACCTAGAAATACCAACTCTTCCACTCAATGCAGAATTAATAGCTGAGCCTAGAGTAATGGCAATATCTTCTATCGTATGATGTTCGTCTATGTGCAGATCTCCATCACACATTAAATGCAAATCAATTTTACTGTGTTTAGAAAATTGTTCTAATAAATGATCTAAGAAACTAAGGCCTGTATTAATCGAATACTTACCTGTCCCATCTAAATTAAGATTAATATAAATATTCGTCTCATTTGTTTTGCGTATCTCAACACAGGACCGAGATTTCTCAGCTTCGTTGACACGACTTCTTCTTGCATCTACCGCAGCAGCGTGCCCATCAAGTCCTTCAGCTAAGGCTAGGGTGGTAACAGTATCCTTAAGATTCATAAACCCTTCTGCCGAAGCGACTTGTACAGGAATCTGTTTACCAAAATCTTTGATGCCTAGGCCTGAATAAGTTTTTGCCTTTCCGTTTGTTGGGAGGACATGATTTGAACCAGAGGCATAATCTCCAAATGATTCAGGGGATAGGGAGCCACAAAATATTGATCCAGCATTCTTAATAGTTGGAACGTACCTAGCAAAGTCCTCATCAAGTAAAATTAAATGCTCTGGCGCGCATTCATTGATGAGCAGAGAGGTATCAGTAAAAGATTTAGATTTAATAAGAATGAGATTTTTTATGCTCTCACTTAAAATGGACTCTCGCTTTAGTTTCTTTTTTTGCTTGAGCACTTCGGACTTTACCTTTTTTAAAACATTTAGATTTTGAGAAACAACAAAGGCCTTTGAATCAACTCCATGTTCAAGCTGAGACAAGGCATCCGCCGCAGCTAACGCAGCATTATTAAGATCATTTGTAACAATCATGACTTCGCT
>ENA-ORDR01000037-ORDR01000037.1-marine-metagenome-genome-assembly--contig:-NODE-37-length-70133-cov-5.702866_pt1 | contig 70133 bp, 64 predicted proteins | sample MGYA00240993_ERZ508538 | MGnify/ENA primary metagenome ERZ508538 (study PRJEB26207, sample SAMN05421999) | marine metagenome | isolation source: Monterey Bay, California, USA | place: USA:Monterey Bay... | reverse complement strand
CTATATGTCTCATCTAAGCCATCATCTGGATCTATTCCAGACTGCTTGCTTTCTAGAAGAAGTTTCATTACACGATTTTTTTCTTTGCTAGACGATCTAGCTATAAGTGGTTTTGAAATTTTTTTGAAATTTTCTAAACTTAAATCAGAAATTTTTAATTCATGAGGCCTTATTGTTTCATTTTGACTCATTGGAATTCCATATAGGATTTGGAGGCAGTATTCGCCTGCACCAATTCCAGCGATACCTTCTTCCAATTTGGTTAAACGATTCTCATTATCTAGATTTTCTATCCAGTTAGATAGCTGTGACAATGATTCAACGTATGTAGCATACCAAGCAAGTCCATGACCAATATGTTGATTTTCGTTTAAATAATTAATATCTCTTAGGTCTTCATTATTATCTCTTGCTTCTGCAAATATTTCTCTTGAAACATTAAAAGCATTTTTAAGCTCTTCAACAAGCGGATTATTTTTCATGATTTAAATCTCAAATAAATATGATTATGTTGTTATCATATTTTTATAAATTATGGCTAGACCATTTTGTCACACTAAATTAAACCCGAGAAAATCTGGGTTTCCGAAATCATTGAAAAAATTTTATCTTTTGAAAATCCTTTTTCTCTTAATGATTTTATAGATGTAGAGTTATTAGTTTTTGAGAGTTTAATTCCATTTTCTTCTCGGATTAACTCATGATGATACCATTCTGTTTGAGGTAAATTAAGAATAACCTGCAAAAGTCTATGAATTGATGTTGCGGCATATAGATCTACACCTCTTGTAACAAGATTTATATTTTGTTCTGCGTCATCTACAGTAACAGAAAGATGATATGAGGTCGGAATTTCTTTTCTTCCAATAATAAAATCACCATATAGAGCGGGTTCTATCATTCTCTTTCCTAAAGGCTCTAACCCTCTTTCATAAAAATAAATTTTATCTCCATATTTTTCTTCGGCATAAATGATCGCTTTTTCGATATTTAGTCGCCATGAAAAATCTAATCCACTTAGCATGAGATTGGCCATTTTTGCTTTTGATATATTTTTATAAACTCCTGGATAAATATATTGACCATCAGGATCAATTGGCCATTTTGGAGTTTTAGTTAATTTTTTTTTAATTTCTTTTTTAATTTCTGACCTTGTAGCCCAGCAAGGATATATTAAATCTAAATCTCTTAATTTTTTTATATATATTTCATAGTCTTGAAAGCGATCTGATTGACGAATGACTGCACTTTGATATTTTATTCCAAGCCACGAAAGATCATCATGGATATTTTTTTCAAACTCTTTATTACACCTGCCAGTATCAATATCCTCAATCCTTAAAAAAAATTTACCGGAACTATTTCTAGCTATTCCTTCAGATATTTTTGCAGAAAATGCATGGCCTAAATGAAGATAGCCATTAGGACTTGGAGCAAATCTAGTGTTATATTTTGTCATTATTTTTTTTATAAAATTATTTATTTTTTATATAGAATCATAATTAAATATTATTATGAATACTGAATTAAAATTATCCTCTGAAAAGCACCCTGAATCTTGTCCTGCTCTAGTTCTTAATGCTGATTTTAGACCCCTTTCTTATTACCCGTTATCATTATGGTCATGGCAAGATGCAATTAAAGCAGTATTTCTTGATAGAGTAAATATTGTATCAAGTTACAATAAATCAGTTCATTCTCCAAGTTTTGAAATCAAATTACCCTCAGTTGTTTCGCTAAAGAATTATGTTAAACCCCCCCAGTGGCCTGCTTTTACAAGGTTTAATTTATTTCTTAGAGATAGATTCAACTGTCAATATTGCGGGGAAGCTTCGGACCTTACTTTTGATCATTTATTACCTAGGTCTAAGGGAGGGCTAACTACATGGGATAATGTTGTCACTGCATGTTCTAAATGTAATTTAAAAAAATCTAATCATTTATATCATGAAGCTAATATGAAGCCCTTACAGTGGCCATATAAACCTAACGTTCATGAGTTACATAAAAATGGAAGACTTTTTCCGCCCAATTACCTTCATGATAGCTGGATGGATTATCTTTATTGGGATTCTGAGTTAGAGGCTTAAATTTTTTCTGATAGATTTATTGCTGTTTTGCAGCCTATACCAACTAACTTTTTAAATGCATTAAGTGCAGGTGTATTTTCTGAGATTTCATTTTTTGCAATTTTTTCATGTTCAACTTCTTCTGCGTGAAATTTTTTTATCGTTTTTAAAATATCTTTTTCTTGTCCAGAGCTCTCTAATTCTTCAATTTGATCTGAGTAATGCTTATCTATTATTTCTTCTACCGCTTCAGTACATGCCATGACGCTATCTTTTCCTCCTATCACAGACATAACTCCTAGAGTATATCCGGCAAGATTCCATAACGGCATTAAGGCAGTCGGCCTTGTTTTTCTCTCTTTAACAAGCCTATCAAATTCTTTGGCATGCACTTTTTCACCCTCGGCCATTTCAGAAATAATAAATGAGGTTTTCTTATCACCTATTAAATTTAAAGCCGATAACTGACCTTTATAAATTGCAATTGCCCCATGCTCTCCAGCATGATCAACTCGAATTATTTCATCTAAACGTTTTCTTTTCATAATATCTTTCTAGTATATTTGAATATCATTATAGACCCTACAAATGAAATAATAAAATTATATCCAGCTAAAGATAAACCTAAAATTCTAAAAGATGCTTGGTTGCATTGTGGTGCAAATGAAGATGACTGCAATTTTTCAATTAAGTTACTGCTGTAATTCGATATTTGAGCTGTGCAAGTTTGCGGGCCATCCCACAAGCCCCATTCAATTCCAGCGTGCCATCCAGCAAAAATTGCTCCTAAAAATAATAATAAGGAAATTAATAGTAAAAAAACATTATTTCTATGCTGAAAAATAAAATTTGGTATTATTGCGAGAACAAGAGAAATATACCATGGCCATCTTTGCTTAAGGCATAGGTCACATGGTTCAAAGCCAAATATCTCAAGTAAATGTACTGATGATAGAATTAAAATTATGAACAATATTAAATTACGATTTATCAATTAAGAATTGCCTCTTTAATTACAATTATTCCGATAAATGATATTATGAGTATAATAGTTAATAAGAAAGAGTATTTTTTTATTATATCTATAGCTTTGTCACCAATCTTTTGACATAGAAATACCTCCAATAAAAACCTTAAGCCCCTTGATAAAAAACTAAATATTATAAAAATGGGAAAGGAAATTCCTATTACCCCAGATGTAATGGCAGCTATTTTATATGGAATTGGAGTAAAGCCAGCAATAAAAATAAAAAAATATCCATAATCCTTAACAGAAGCGGAGAAGATCTCAAATTTTTCTATTAAATCAAAATTTTTAATTATATTAATTCCAACTGTATCAAAAAATAAAAGTCCAATTAAATATCCCACTGCACCGCCAATAACTGAGAATAAAGTTGTATAAAGACCAAGTGAAATTGCTTTTTCTCGATTAGCAAGAGCCATGGGGATTAAAAAAGTATCAGTTGGTACTGGAAAAAAAATACTTTCTGAAAACGCAATAGCATACAAGTAAAGAGGACTTTTTTTAGCTCTTAATATATTATAAACTTTAGTACTAAGAAAATTCATTTTATTAACCTTTGGTGCGGGTGGGGAGACTTGAACTCCCACTCAGTTGCCTGAACCAGATTTTGAATCTGGCGCGTCTACCGGTTCCGCCACACCCGCTTTGTAAATCTCAAACTTTAATTGTAATCTTTAATCTAATTCTTATAAAATAATAGTTTCTAATTCACTTTGAAATCTAATTTTACTTTGCTAAAATAAATTATGTTAAAATTTTTATATAAAAATATTTATAGTCTTTGGATTAATAGGGTCAAGCCAATAAAAGCTTTTAAAGCAATAAGGGCTCTAGATAAAAATAAAGAAGATACAACACAAGTTTTTCACGTAATTGACGCCCTTAAAGGTGCTTCAGATAAGAAGTATTTTAAAATTTTTTCTAATTCCATTGTTGGAAAAAAAATTTTAGATAGAAAAATTCAGCTAGTTGATACTTTGAAAGATAAAGAATTTTTAAAAAACTTACCAAAAGATACTCTTGGCTATAAATATTATGAATTTATTTATGAAGAAAATCTCTCTCCAGAAGAGCTTATTGATGCAAGCAATAATATTGATCTTGATAAACATTTTCAATACAGAACGGACGATGAGATTTTCTTTAATACTAGAAAAAGAGATATGCACGATCTTTGGCACGTAACTGCAGGCTATGGAAGGGATGCATTAGGTGAATTATCTCTTTTAGCATTTACTTATGCTCAAGAACAAAATCGAGGTATCGGTGCTATAGCTCTTTATGGCTATTGGAAAGTTGGAAAAGAATTACCTGATTTTAACTTAAGGCAAGTAATCTATGAAGGTTATAATAATGGTAAGAAAGCCACCTTATGGTCTTGTGAGGATTGGGAAAGTTTAATTAAATTACCTTTGGATCAAGTTCGAGAAAAACTAAATTCAAAAAAGCCAGAACTCTATTATGATGCTTTAAAAAAACTTAGCACCCATGAAATTGATTTAAATAATAACGCAGTTTTAGCTAATTAGTATATTTAAGTGATTAATATTTATGGATTAAAGAATTGTGATGGTTGCCGTAAGGCAATTAACTGGCTGAATTCAAATAATATTGAATATAAATTCTTTAATTTAAAAGATAATATCCTATCAAAAATATTAATCTCAGAATGGATTGAGGCACATTCTTTAGAAAAAATTATTAATAAAAAAAGTACAACTTGGCGAAATCTTAACGAAACATCAAAAAATCAACTTGATACAGAGGCTGTTAATATTATAATTAATTTTCCATCTCTAATGAAGAGGCCAATTTGGGAACTAAATACAAAACCACACAAGGAGCTTGATCCTGGTTTTCAAGACAGGCATCAAAATTTTATTAAGAAATTAGTTTAGGTTAAAAAATGTTAAAAAGAATAATTAATGAGTACATTTATATTTCAACTTTTGGTAGGATTTTTAATGCTCTAAGATCTATAGAATCTAAACCAGACAATATTGTGCCTTTACAAATCGCTGCATTTGCAAAAGAAACACCTGACGCTATTGCCATTTATTATGAAGATAAAAAAATTTCTTATAAAGAATTGATTGATAGATCAAATAAATACTCACAGTGGTTTTTGAAAAATAACTTAGAAAAGGGTGATGTTGTAGCGCTTATGATGGAAAATAGGCCAGAATTTTTAGCATGCTGGATCGGTATAACTCAAGTTGGTGGAACTGTTGCATTAATAAATACAAATTTAAGCGGCCAGCCACTTGATTATTCCCTTGGTATTTCTCAATCGAATAATTTAATTCTTGGCAATGAATTATTGGATAGTTTTTCAACAGCAAATGATGAAACTAAAAATAAATTTAATACCTGGATTCAGGGCAATAACCAAGAATCAAATCACTTTGGAAACATTGATAAAGTGCTAGAGGATCTTCCTGCAGAAAAACCAAAAATTGATTATACGGTTACAAACGATGATGATGGTTTATACATATATACTTCAGGCACTACAGGTAATCCAAAGGCGGCAACTATTTCTCATAAAAGACTCCGTTTAATGATGATGGGCTTTAAAGGTGCAATTCGACCTAATAAAGATGATAAAGTTTATAATGTTTTACCCTTATATCATTCTGCCGGGGGAGTGATAGCTGTAGGTTTAGCTTTAACTTCTGGGGCTTCTTTAGTTTTAAAAAGAAAATTTTCGGTTAATGATTTCTGGGATGATGTTCATAAATATGATGTGACTATTTTTCAATATATTGGAGAACTATGCAGATATTTACTTAACGCTCCCGAGCATAAGCATGAAAAAAATCATAAGCTTAGAATGGCAACTGGAAATGGATTAAGGCCTGATATTTGGGATGCATTTAAAGATCGCTTTAGAATTAAAAATATTTTAGAGTTTTATGGAGCAACCGAAGGTAATGTCTCCTTGATGAATTATGATGGCAAGTCTGGAGCGATAGGAAGAATTCCAAAGTATATAGAAAAAATATTAAATGTTCATATTATTAAATTTGATATTGAAAAAGAAGAGCCAATAAGGGATGAGAATGGGTTTTGTATTCCTTGTGATATTGATGAAGTTGGGGAAGCTATAGGCAAGATTGCTATAGAGGGAAGTTTCGAAGGTTATGTTGATAAGAAGGCGACTAAGAAGAAAATTCTTACTGATGTCTTTGAAAAAGGCGATCAATATTTTCGTTCAGGAGATTTGCTTAGTAAAGATGATCTTGGTTACATATATTTTGCAGATAGAATTGGCGATACTTTCCGTTGGAAAGGCGAGAATGTTGCTACATCTGAGGTGGCTGAGGCATTTGCAGAATTTGACGGTATTCTCGAGGCAAATGTTTATGGAGTAAGCATTCCAGGAAGTGATGGTAAGGCTGGAATGGTAGCTTTATCAACAAATAAAGATATTGATCTGGATAAACTTTATCAAAAATTATCATCTTCTCTCCCTGCATATGCACAGCCATTAATTATTAGAATCAAAAATGAAATTGAAATTACAGGAACATTCAAGCACCGAAAGGTAGAATTAGTTAAAGAGGGCTATGATCCTAAAAATATTTCAGAACCATTATATTTTTGTGATCATCAATCTAAAAAATATATACCTCTAGATAATGATCTTTTTGGAAGTATCAATAATCAAGAAATGAAACTTTAAGATTGGTCTAAACTCAATATTACTTGGCTTTAAGAAAAAGCATTATTCTTTTCAATCTAAAATACGCAAGAATTAATGCTGTAAAAAATCCTGTTAAATATCCGGTAAAGTGTCTTCTTATTATATAGTATTTTATAAATGCTAACGGAAATTCGAACAACAATCTAAAACATAATATAAATTTATTAGATTTTTCTAATGTTGAAGCCTGCATTTTTATATAATTATTTTCTTTTATTATTAGATGATTAAAAGACCTTACAGATTTATGAAAGACTGGCTTTTTTAGAGCTGTAACCTTTTGGAAATTTGTTTCAACCGAGTCATGAACTTTAGAGTTTGAAAATCTTCCATAATCAATATTGTATAATCTAATACAAAGATGATAAGCAGAAAACAATCTGGGTTTTTTCCAATTTGGATATATTGGAATAACCCTCATTGAATAAAAGTTATCTTTAAGGTTATTTTTGAATAAGTTCCTGATTTCATCAGAAATCTCATCAGAAAGGTATTCATCTGCATCGAGATTTAATAACCATTTATTCTTCGAACAATCTTCCCCAAAACGTTTCTGCGGACCAAAACCATTCCATTTATTATAGAAAACTTTACATCCCATATCTTCAGCAAGTTTTTGAGTGCCATCAGTAGACCCTGAATCAATTACAATAATTTCATCGACTAAATCTTTCACAGACTTAATTGTTTTCTCTATTCGATCAGCCTCATTTAGAGCAATAATAAAACAACTAATAGGAAGTTTTTCGATCATTTTAATACCTAGGTGTATCCATTTTAACTTCTTTATAATGGATTAATATTCTATAATATCATAGAATTTTTTTAGTAAATTTTTTGGGGGTTTAATGAAAACTTTTACTTTTATTTTTTGTTTATTCTTTTCATCTTTATTAATTGCAGAGAATTTAGAAACAAAACAAGATTATATAATTGATGAGGATGCTAAGGTTAGAGAGTCGGCGGACGAATTGATTATTAGAGAAATTACAATTGATCCAGCTTCACACCCAGGAAATCAACTCTATCAAGAGAATTGTGCAATTTGCCATGATGGTACAATAGAAAAAGCTCCAGCAGCTAATTGGCTGGAGATGCTTATACCTCAAGCTTTATTAAGAACAATTAATGAAGGCATTATGTCTGAACAGGCTTCCCATTTATCAGAGGAAGAAAAGATTCAAATTGTTGAATATATTGTAAGACAGGATAGAAAAGATTTTCCTGAGGAAGCAGAGCTTAATTATTGTAGTCAAAGTAAAATGAATTTTAATTTAATGGAATCTCCTGAGCCTTATGGTTGGGGATATAATACCTCAAGGTTTATTCCTAAAAAATCTGGAGGAATTGACTCTAAAAATATTAAAAACTTAAAATTAAAATGGGCCTTTGGTTTTCCATATTCTCAGAGAGCTAGATCTCAACCACTTTTTGCCATGGGTTCAATTTTTGTTGGAAGTCAGTCAGGTGATATCTATGCTCTTGATGTTGAAACAGGATGTGTTAAATGGAATTTTTCTGCTTCAGGAGAAGTTCGTACAGGCATTATAATGGATCAATGGAAAAATGGAAAAGAACCTAATAAACGTCCATATATTTACTTTGGAGATATTCTTGCAAATGAATATGCTTTAGATGCTCAAACAGGCGAATTAATTTGGAAGATAAAATCAGACGATCACCCAAATGCCACTCGAACAGCAACCTCAGCAAAATTTGAGGATATTCTTTTTATACCAATTTCTGGTTTAGAAGTTATTCCAGCTTTTGATGATGCATATGAGTGCTGCACCTTCAGAGGCGGTCTCTTGGCTGTAGAGGCAAGAACAGGAAAAACTCTATGGAAGCAGCATTCGATTCCTGTTCCGGCTAAATATTCAGGAAAGACTTCTGTTGGAACAAGAATGTTTGGACCATCTGGAGCTCCAATTTGGACCTCTCCGAATGTAGATAAGAAAAGACGTTATGTTTATATTGGAACAGGTGAAAACTACTCTACTCCTGCTGATGACTCTTCGGATGCTATTATTGCTTATAATATTGATACTGGAGAAGAGGTTTGGAGAAGACAAACTCTTGCAGGAGACGCATGGAATCTTGCATGTATGGGAAAAGGTCTACCAAATTGTCCTAAAGAATTTGGCCCTGATATGGATTATTCTGCAAGTTCAATAATGATTGATTTAGGGGATAGAGATATTCTCGTTGCAGGTCAGAAATCAGGATCTGTATATGGATTGAACCCAGATACAGGAGAAATTATATGGTCTACTGTTATCTCAGGTGGAGGTACTCAAGGAGGGATTCATTTTGGTATGGCTGCTGATGGGAAAACTATTTATGTACCAATAAACGATATGAAAAATACCCACGATGGAAAAGTTTGGCAAAATCGTAAACCTGGCATGCATTCTATAGATGCAGAAACAGGTAATATTTTATGGTCAACTATAACTGATAAAGAATGCAAAGAAGTAGATTTTAATTGCGATCCTGGAGTTTCAGCTGCGGTAACAGCTATTCCTGGTGCAGTAGTCGTCGGTCATTTAGATGGCAATATTCGAATTTTTGATAAAAAAAATGGAAATATTCTATGGACCTATAATACCTTAAGGGACTTTGATAGTATTTCGGGAACACCAGCTTCAGGAGGGAGTTTTAGCGGATCAGGTCCATCAATTAGAAATGGGTATATGGCAATTAACTCCGGTTACGGAATTTACAATCATATGCCAGGAAATGCCCTTCTATTATTTTCAATCGATTAATTTATGAGGCAACATTTCCATGTCTTTGGAAGGCTTTTTCAATGTCTTCCTCTATCTCTTTAGTTAAATTAATATCTATTGAGGTTACAGCTAGCTTAAGCTGCTCCATATTTGTCGCCCCAATGATATTTGATGTTACAAACGGTCTAGTAGTTACAAATTGATTGGCTAGCTGAGTTGGATCAATTTCGTATTTACTGGCTATATCAAGATAGGCTTGAATCGCCTCTTCTGCGTAAGGACCCTCATATCTTTGTAATCGATTAAAAAGTTCTTTTCTGGAACCCTTTGGAAGGGCTCCATTTTGGTATTTGCCTGATAAGTAGCCTTGAGCTATTGGTGAATAAGCTAATAAACCAACATCTTCTCTATGCGCTACTTCTGATCCTCCAATCTCAAAAGTTCTATTAAGAAGGTTGTAGGCGTTTTGAATGGATTGAACTCTTGGAGTAGATGAAATTTCTGAGTGGTGAAGAAACTTCATTGTTCCCCAGGGTGTTTCATTTGATAGACCTATATAACGAATCTTTCCTGATTTAACTAATTCATTTAAGGAATCTAAAATTATACTAATATCTATAGAGGGTTCATCCATATGTTCGTAATTAATGCTACCACCAAATAAGTTCATTGGACGGTCTGGCCAGTGAAGTTGATAAAGATCAATATAGTCGACACCTAACCGGATTAAACTTTTATCAACAGCTTCAAAAATCTGCTCTTTTGATTGTTCTGTAGTTTTATCGCCATCCCTTAGCCAATTCAATGGTGATCTTCCAGATACTTTTGTTGCAAGAATAACTTTATCCCTAGACTTTCTCTCTTTAAACCATGAACCAATAATTCTTTCAGTTGACCCTTGCGTCTCTTTTTTTGGAGGAACAGCGTACATTTCTGCGGTATCAAAAAAGTTTATTCCCTTGTCTAATGCGTAATCCATTTGTTGATGACCTTCGCTTTCTGTATTTTGTTGACCCCAGGTCATGGTTCCTAGACATATTTCACTTACCTCTAAACCTGTCTTTCCCAATTTTCTTTTTTTCATTTTACACGCCTTTTATTCATATTTTTTAAATTAAATTACCAATCTAATATGCTTTGATTCATTTTTAACCATTCTTTTCTAGATTTATAGTCCGGCATTATGTTGCCAACACTTTTCCAGAAATCTCTAGAGTGATTAAAGTGAATTAAATGACATAATTCATGTATTACAACATAATCGATAATTTTCTCTGGTGCCATTATTAGTTTCCAATTGTAAGAAATATCTTTTTTATGCGAACAGCTTCCCCACCTTCTTTTATAAGAACGGACTATAATTTTTTTAGGGGTAACTTTAATATTTTTTGCTTCATTTAAAGTTTTGCTTTGGAAAATTTCTTTTGCCATTTCTCTAAAAAGGATTTCTAATTTTTTTTTAATTTTTTCTTCACAGTTCTCTTTATTATTTTTTAAAGCTAAATAAATAGATTCATTACTTATATAACTTTTTTTAGTTTTACTTATAATAATTTTAAGCTTTAGATCTTTTCCTAGAAATTGAAAAATTTCTTCATTTTCAAATTTCTTTTTCATTATCTTTTTCTTAGATTTTTGAAGTAAAAGCTTTTTCTTAATCCAATTCTCTTTTTGTGAAATAAATGAATCTATTTCTTTTTGTTGTATATTAAAGGGAGCTCGAACCTCAACTAAGCCGTCTCTAACTTGGATCATAATAGTTTTTCTTCTTTTTGTTCTTTTGATGGAAATATTCATAAGAAATTTTTTAATTCTCTGGTGATCCCGACAAGATTCGAACTTGTGACCCCCAGATTAGGAATCTGGTGCTCTATCCTGCTGAGCTACGGGACCACAATGAGACACTATAAAGATACTTATTAAAATCAAGTTTTTAAATTAATATAAATAAATAATTTTTTTACAAAGGGGCCCAAGCTAGAAGACTAGAATCATTTGAATGAGAGTTTGGAACTAATTTTACACCTGATTCTTCGGCCATAGTTTTATAGTCAAGCCATGAAGCAACTGCTTCCACAGGTGTTCCTGGTCCTGAATCAAAGATTAACGGTCCATAAATATTAGCAGTATATATTAGGTCTTCATCGGTAACTCTTTGAGTAGCCTCATGCCTAGCTCCTGCTGGCTCATAAAACCAAATTCCAGGCCCGTAACCTTCAGGCGGACCGGATCTAACACCCAATGCACCATTTAAAATAAGAAAGTCACTTGCACCGATATGAGTATGAGGTAAAGCAACACCATTATGCTTAACTATCATTGAGACATAACCTGTTTCCTCGCTTACCCTTAAAAGTTTTAATCCAACATCAGGCATAGTTGGCATAACTAGCCAAGGAACCTCTCTTGTATCAACAAAGTGAGGGTGTGTGACTTTTGAGGATACTATAGAACCAGATTCTGCAGTAACTAGAGCTTTTGCATTTGAAGAAGCTATAGTTAGTGGCTCTGAAGGGCCGTCGTAAGATTCCTCAGGACCGCGTTCCCAACATTCTTTACTTGAATTTGGTACAAGAGGTATTTTACTTTTTTTTGCTAGTTGAAGGATATCATTGCTAGTTAAAATTGACTTAATAGCTTGATTATCATCTAGAAAAGCGACTGCATTATAAAAATTCGCTAATACTTCGCAATCTTCATTTGCATTTATTGAATTAACTTTTGAATTAGCTGGAATAAAACCCCATGTCCCAGGAGCCAAAACACTTTCCTGATCATCTTGATTATATGTTAATTGACCTGAAAGAACTAATAGATCCATACCCCCTAAATAAACTGAGCTAGGAAAACACGAGCCCTTATCAAGCTTAAAGATTAAAGAAAACATACCACTTTCGGAGCTAGCTCTTACTGGCTTAATAGATAGTCCTTCCACGTTATCTAAAGGTATCCATGGAAGCTTATTAGTATCTAATGATCCTTCTGCTCCATTTGGATTGTACTCTGGATTAAAATTTTCTGATGTATTACTCATTTTTCCCCTCATTAAAATTCTATTTTTAGAAAATATAATATGATAGTCAAGTATAACTTTATCAATTAAGCAATCTCTATTTTGACAATTTATCTATCCATTGGTGATAATGTTGTTGAATTGGTTCATTTTTCCCAAACATAAATTCAGTATTAGCTTTGGAATTTATAGTGTCTTGTATCATAAAGTTCATTGGATAATCTTCTTCCTCAATGGCGACTGTAGCTAATTTAGCAAAATCTTTTGCTTCTTTTATTTCTTTGTCTGTCTTTGGTTCTTTTAAGCACAAAATATATTGATTAGTAATAGTTCCTTGTAAATCAGGTGTTGGAAAAACTATGCTCACTAAGCAGTGTTGATTTTGAATTGCTGAAATTGATGAATTGGGAAATACTGAGTGGATTAATCTTATGTGATTTTCTGGCTCCCAATCTTTTTCTTCAATATTTGAGAGTTCATTGATATTTTTCAGTCCAAAAGCAAATCTTTGGTGAGGACCAAAAGTATCATGCGCAATAAGGTTGACTATAGTATTTTTTCCAACTGTCTCAGGGTGAACCATATGATGGTGGTATCCATCTAAATATCCATCCCAGCAAATTTTCCATCTTGGACCATTTAATTTTATACTTGAAAAAAGATGCCAGTTTTTTAAATCTATATCATCCAACTCAGTATCAAATCCACTCATCCACTCATCAAGATTATATTTAATATCTGGATTTAAACATACCCAGATAAATCCAGATCTTTCTTCACAAAATAACTCTGTTAATTTAATTTTTGTTGTATCAATGTCACCAAATGTATCTGACTTAAAGATATTCACTAATTGACCACAATTATCATACATCCAGCCGTGATAAGTACAATTAAACCTAGATTTAATTCCACTGCCCTCTGGACATACGGGAGCACCTCTATGCTTACATATATTTATAAAAGCTCTTATAACTCCATTGTTATCTCTTGTTACTAATACAGGAGTATCAATGGCCTTGGTGGCTTTGTACGAATTGTTTTCTTTTAATTCTGAACTTAAGGCTATTGGAACAGGGTGATCATAGAAAATTTTATCAACTTCTGACTTTATGAGATTATCATCGGTATAGTCTGATACAGGTTTTATCATAATTTCATCAGCTTGATCAGTCGTTCCATTAAGATTATGGTTTAACAACCTTTTTGCTAAGCCGACCAATTTTTCTTTTTGATGTGCCATGAAAGAACCTTATTAAATGATTTCTATATTTAAATTATGCTTGATGAATTTAGCTAGCCTCTTCAGACTCCAGATCATCACTTCTCCCATTTGAATTATTAAGTATTGTTTCCATTTTTTCAATAGCTTTCTGTTCATCGGTTTTTTCTATAACCGCTACTTCTCTGGCTAGACGCTCTCTAGACGCTTCATAAAGCTGTCTTTCTGAATAGGATTGTTCAGGTTGGCTATCGCTCCTAAAAAGATCTCTTACGACTTCAGCTAATAACTTAATATCACCAGAATTAATTTTTGCTTCATATTCTTGCGCTCTTCTGCTCCACATCGTTCTTCTTATTTTTGCTTTACCAGTTAAGATTTCAAATATTTCTTTAAGCTGATTTTTAGTCGAAACTTTTCTAACGCCATTTTCTTTAATTTTTTCGATAGGGACTCTTTGTGTCATTTTTTCTTTTTCAAATTCAATGACATACATTTCGAGCATCTGACCAGCAATTTCTCTTTTTTCAATTTCAATCACTCTTCCAACCCCGTGAGATGGATAAACAACATATTGATCAGGAAGGAAACCATCTTTCAATTTTTTTTCTGATACCTTTGATTTGCTGACAGTGGGCTTAGATTCTTTGGCTGAAGGTTTATTTTTCGGCAAAGTTTTTTTCTTAGTAGCTGATGTTTTTTTCTCTGTAGAAGATTTTTTTAGTTGTTTTTTAACTATCTTTTTTTCTGAAGCTTTTGGTGATTTTGTTTTGGGCTTTTTAGTTTGTTTCTTTTTTACTACACTCATAAGAAATATCCTTAACTTTTTTAAGTTTGAGCACAGCGTTTATCAGAATTAATTAACTTTTACAAGGTATTATGGCTTAATCACCTTCACCAGGGTTTTCGCTAAAATATTTTTCAAATTTATTTTCTTCACCATTAAATTTCTCCCCGTCCTCTGGGCCTTCCCTCATTACAGTGATATTTGGCCATATATCAGCATATTTTGTATTTATTGTTAACCATTTTTCGGTACCTTCTTTAGTATCGGGGTGGATTGCATCAGCTGGACATTCTGGCTCACATACTCCGCAATCAATACATTCGTCTGGGTGTATTACTAGCATATTCTCACCCTCATAAAAACAATCAACAGGGCATACATCGACGCAATCCATAAACTTACATTTTATACATTCTTCTGTAACAACATATGTCATTATTTTTCTTTGGCTCCTAGAATTTTCTTTTTAATCATTCCAGCTTCTTTATCTGATATATATAATAAGCCCGATAATCGTCTTATAAAATTCGACTCAAAAGGATCAATTACATCATCTGCATTTACAATTTCACACATTAAACCAAAAACAATATTCTTTTTTTCTTTACTATAATTATCATTAATAATTTTTGACCATTTATAAAGATCTGCCGACTCTTCTTCTTTCTCGCTGGACGATGAGATTAATAACTCTACCTCACTGGGATTAAGACTAAATTGTTCATTAAGCAATTTTTTGATTAGAAGTATTTCTTTTTCATCTTTATGGCCGTCTATATTAGCAGCCCTTAATAGCATTACTGCTACTGCTTCAATTACATCATAATCTTCTAAATCTTTATAAGTCTCAGACTCATTATTCTCATTATCGGAATGTTTCTTACCAAATAGATTTTTTAAAAATTTTAGCATTTAATTCTTGAATCCTTAGACTGTTTTAATTTCTTTATAAAGTTTGATTGCATCTTTAGCACTTAGTCGATTATTTGCAAAACTTTCTACCGAAAATATAATGATATTAGTGATTTTATTTAATGTTATTATATCACCAACTTTAATTTTTGTTGACGATTTTGAGATTTTTATTTTATTAATTTTTACATTGCCATCAAAAATAACTTTTTGAGCTTTTGCTCTCGATTTAATTATACGAGATCTAAATAGCCAGTTATCTATTCTTTGCTCATCAATTGTTGATTCACTTATAGTATTTCTTACTTTATTCAAGCTATAATCTTTCTTTTAAACTCATTAATTCCTTATTTTCTGAAAAGATATTGGAATTATTATTTTTAATACTATCTTTTTTATTTTTCGATAATTTTTTTTGATTATAGGGTTTGCGAGTATATTTTTTTACATACCTTGTTTCAGCTTTATTTTCTTCTTCATTAGACAGAATTTTGCTTTTCTTTTTATATTCAGTGAATCCTAAATATTTTATAACAAACCTTATATTTTCTCTTGAACACCCCAATAGTGCAATCATTTCGTCGGTTATAATAAAGCTGTGTTGCTTTTTATCTTTTTCAATTTCGTCATAAATTAATTTATCTAGTCTTTCTATGATATCTGCCCTGATTATCATTTTTCCAAAAGGTAGATAGCCCAAAACTTTGTATATTTGATGAGAAATATTATTATTAATTTCACAGGATGTTATTCCTGGTCTAGGTAAGTTCTCTTTTATTTTTTTTATATCTTTTGAGCTATATTTTTTTCCAGAAAAATTTATCCAAAGTGAAACTAAAAGTTCGGTAGCCTTTGGCTTCACCGTTGCTGGAAAGAAAATAGAAAATTTTCCTATCCTAACTCCAATACCCCTTAATTCTTGCCTAGATTTTTTATCTAATAATTTTATTTCTTCTTCTATCTTATCTCTTTTGATTAATCCTAATTCTTCTGTCAAACGATATGCAATTCCTTTTGCTCCTGGCTGCATATCTCTAGATTCAGTTAAAGAAAAAATTTCTTTTAGCGTTAGCTCAATATAAGAATTAAGCCATTCCTTGATACTATTTTCTAAGTTTAATTTTATTTTCTTATCTAGTGGTTCGTCATATAATATAGATACTTCTGGCCTGAGAGGGACATTACCAGGCTTTAGTGAGGCAATTTTTTCATCTTTTAAATAAATAGATAGATCTGATTCCAGTGATAAGTTTTCTAACTCTGACGAAATGATTTTCAAAGATTTTTTAGTCACTTCTTCCTCTATAGTTTTTGAGAGTGAGGACATTATATACTTCATGTAGGATTCAGATCCAATTTTTTCTGATATAAATTTTAGTCCTTTGAACCTACCAAAGTACTTTCCCTCTACTGTTATTTCGCCTTCGCTATTTATTCCCGATAAAATTTCTTTCTTATCTTTATATTTTAATCTTAATCCATTAGTACCTTTATCAACAAATCTATCAGTTAAAGCTTCATGAAGGGCATCTGATAACTTATCTTCAATTAGGCGAGTTTTCTTTTGCCAATAATCTGGATTCTTAATCCATTTAGATTTCTGTGAAATAAAAGTCCAAGTTCTTATATAAGCCAGTCTATTGGATAATGTACTTATATCACCATAATACTTTTCAATCGGCCTTATTTGCTCTCTAAGCCAATCGTCTGATAGCTGTTCTTCTTCACATATTTTTTTGAAGATTAATGAAATCATATTCGTATGCTCACCTTCGCTAATATTTCTAAAATCAGGAATTTGAGAGGTTTCCCATAAAGTCTTAATTCTACTTGGATTATTTGCAGTTTCCTTTATTTCATTATCCTGAGATAGTCTTATTAGGGCCCTTAAGTCGTCTGCTTGTCTTGATGCGCCCAATTCTATTTTTGATGGAAGTGATTTCAAGCTACTAACTAAATTACTTAATGAAGAAAAATCTAATTTTTTATTCCTCCATTTTGCTGATACCATTGGAATAAATCTGTGCTCTTCAATTCTAAAAACAACATCTTCTTCAATTTCATTAGCTTCTCCGGTAACTCCAAATGTTCCATCTTTTTTATATCGCCCTGCTCTGCCTGCAATTTGAGCAAGTTCATGAGGGTGAAGATTTCTATAATTTACACCGTCGAATTTTTGTGTTTCAGCAAATGCAACATGATTAAGATCTAAATTTAAACCCATCCCAATGGCATCTGTAGCAACTATATAATCTACTTCACCATTTTGATACATTCTGACTTGAGCATTACGTGTTTGTGGGCTTAATGATCCCATAACAATTGCTACTCCGCCTTTTTGTCTTTTTATTATCTCAGCTATGGCGTAAACAGATTGAACTGAAAACGCTACTATTGCAGATCTTTTTGGGAGGTGGCTAATTTTTTTATAGCCCGTGTACTTAAGTTGAGAGAATCTTGGTCTGTTTTGAAATCGAACGTCACCAACCAATTTTTTGATAACTTTACTTGATATGCTAGATCCCATGAATAATGTTTCACTCATACCTCTGGCATTTAGGAGTCTATCTGTAAATATATGCCCTCTCTCAGGATCATCCATTAATTGTATTTCATCTACTGCTAAAAAATCTACTGGCTTATCGGTTGGCATAGACTCAACTGTACAGGCCCAGTACTGAGGGTTGGGAGGAATTATTCTTTCCTCACCAGTTATCATGGCAACTCTGGAAGGTCCGACTTCTTTAATTAATTTGTCATATACTTCCCTGGTCAAAAGCCTAAGAGGAAGTCCAATCATACCTGATTTATGGGCGACCAATCTTTCAAGGGCGTAGTGGGTTTTACCCGTATTAGTTGGACCAAGTGCTGCAATTATAGCCATAAGTTGTTTTACAAAATTTTGGTTTATATTCAAGTTAAATAAAAAAATAACAACACACTCTATGTTGTGTTGTTAGTAAATCTCAATATGGACTACTAGAAGAACATATCATGATCGAATCACTTACACGCAGGATTTCTTGTTATGTTCTATACCATATGTAGCTATTAATATAATTAATAACACTATTCACAATAAATAGATTTTCATTATAAATTTGATTAAAAAATGTATACTATAATAGTAACTGGAGAATTAATAATGGACTTTTCTATACCACAAGAAATTCTAGATTATTTAGACGTCCTGGATATTTTTATTGAAAAAAAAATTAAACCATTAGAGGCTAAGGATGATAATATTCGTTTCTTTGATCATCGTAGGGAGCATTCGAGAACCGATTGGGATCGTGATGGGCTTCCTGCAGAAGATTGGGAGGATTTATTAGGTGAGATGCGTAAATTGGCCGATGAGGATGGTCACTTAAGATATGGTTTGCCAGCTGAGTATGGAGGTAAGGATGGATCAAACCTATCGATGGCAATTATTAGAGAGCACCTGGCTGCAAAAGGATTGGGTCTGCATAATGATTTGCAAAATGAGAATTCAATTGTAGGAAATTTCCCTCAAATTTTAATGTTTAGGGATTTTGGCACCCCTGATCAGAAGGATAAATTTATTAAGGGCATGTTAGATGGTAGTATTAAAATATCATTTGGTCTAACAGAACCTGATCATGGATCCGATGCAACTTGGATGGAAACTAATGCAAAACCAGAAAAAAGGGATGGGGTTGATGGGTGGTTAATCAATGGATCAAAAACTTGGAATACAGGACTTCATAAAGCAAATTATGATATGATTTTTGCTCGTACGAGTGGCGATAATGGCTCACCAAAAGGTATCTCTTGTTTTTTAGTTCCTATATCAGCTGATGGTTTTAATATTGAAGAATTTATGTGGACTTTTAATATGCCTACCGATCACGCTCTAATAAGTATGGAAAATGTTTGGGTTCCGGCTAGCTCGATTCTTGGTGAATTAGACAAAGGCCTAGATCTGGCGCAACACTTTGTTCATGAAAATAGAATTCGCCAGGCTGCGTCAGGCGTAGGTGCCGCCCAGTATTGTATTAATATGAGCGTTAACTATGCAAATGAAAGAAAGCCCTTTGGTAAAGCTCTGTCAACTAACCAAGCTATTCAATTTCCATTAACTGAGCTGCATACAGAATGTGAGATGATAAGAAATTTAGTCTACAAGACTGCCTGGCAAATGGATCAGATGACGAAACCAGAGGTTGCAATTCATTTATCTGATAAGGTTTCAATGTGTAACTATCGTTCTAATAGATTAGTTTGCCAAGCTGCTGATCAAGCCATTCAAGTGCACGGCGGTATTGGTTATTCACGCCATAAACCATTCGAGCATATATATAGACATCACAGAAGGTATAGAATTACTGAAGGCTCAGAAGAGATCCAGATAAGGAAGGTCGCTGGATATCTTTTTAAATTTTTGAAACGAGAAAAAAAATAAGGGAAAAGATATGAGAATTTCTTATTCGTTAATAGTTCTATTTATAGGAATATTTTTATTCAGTAATGATGCTAAATCTCAACTATCTATCGATACAGATATAACAATATTAGAGGCTCAATCAGACGAAGGTAACTCTGACGCTAAGTTCTATTTAGGAACGTTGTATTATATTGGAAGAGGTATGAATCAAGATTTTAATAAAGCAATTGAACTTTTTGAAGAGGCTTCTGATGGAGGTAATGTATCCGCAACTTTTAATTTAGGAATTATTTATGCAAAAGGAAGGGGAGTCGATATAGATGAGAAGAAAGCCTTCGATTATTATAAAAAAGCAGCTTTTGGCGGTCTGCCTCAGGCCCAGTATAATTATGCTTTATGGCTGAGAGAAGGAAGGGTTGGTGAAGCTAATCCGATTGAAGCTGTGGAATGGTTTAGAGCTTCAGCTAATAAAAATTTTGATCGATCATTAATTGAGCTGGCTAAAGGTTATGAGAGTGGTATTGCTGGAAGACGCGACTACAGAGAAGCTGTTAAGTTATATAGAAGAGCGAGAGTATCTGATGACTCTAGGGATAATTCACCTTATTTTCAGGCAACCTTTCATCTTGGTAGATTATACTTAAAGGGTCTTGGTGTGTCTCAGGATACTAAAAAAGGTATTAAGTTTATAAGAGAAGCTGCTAAAGGAAGCGTAAATAAAGCTTTAGTTGAAATGGGACGAATTTATGAAGAAGGTAGATATATTAATAAAGATTTAAATTCTGCTTTAAGTTATTTCATTCAATCTAAAGAGAATGGTTTTATTGACTCTGAAGATGATATTATTAGAATTAAGAAAAAATTGGAATATTGATAAGTAAATCTATCTTGACGTATGCTTAATAGGTATATAAAAACCAAGCTTAACTTTAATTAAAAATTGGTACTTTATAATGTCTAGACAATGTGAACTTAGTGGAAAGGGTGTGATGACAGGTAATAATGTCAGTCATGCTAAAAATAGAACAAGAAGAAGATTCTTGCCTAATTTATGTAATGTTAGCCTTGCAAGTGATAAACTTAATCAAACAATTCGTTTTAGGGTAAGCGCGCACGCTCTTCGTTCAGTGGAGCATGTTGGTGGTTTAGATAATTTCTTAATTAAAGCAAAAGACTCCAATTTATCAATTAAAGCTAGAAAGCTTAAAAAAAGAATAGTTAGCTCCTAAGCTTTAATTTTAATTCTCTTTTTATATTTTGACGAATTAAATTCTTCATCAAATAAACCAGCTAATTGCTCTGTTATGGCGCCACCAAGTTGTTCAGCATCTACTATTGTTACCGCTTTTCTATAATACCTGTTTACATCATGACCAATTCCAATTGCCGTTAATTCAATTGATGAATCAAGTTCTATTTTTTGAATTACTTGCTTAAGATGGCGTTCAAGGTAATTACCTGCGTTAACTGAAAGTGTAGAGTCATCGACTGGAGCTCCATCAGAAATAACCATAAGAATTTTTCTCTGCTCTGATCTAGCCAATAACCTTCTGTGAGCCCACTCGAGTGCTTCTCCATCAATATTTTCTTTTAACAAACCCTCTCTTAACATTAGCCCTAAATTTCGTTTTGATCTTCTCCAAGGTTCATCAGCTGTTTTATAAATAATATGTCGAAGATCATTTAAACGACCCGGTGCAGGTTGTTTACCTTCCTCAAGCCAAGATTCTCTCGATTTTCCACCTTTCCAGGCTTTTGTAGTAAAACCAAGAACTTCAGTTTTAACAGAACATCTTTCAAGTGTTCTTGCTAAAATATCTGCACACATGGCAGCAATTGTAATTGGCCTTCCTCTCATTGACCCTGAATTATCAATTAATAGTGATACAACTGTGTCACGAAATTCAATATCCTTTTCCATTTTAAAAGATAATGGTGATGTTGGATCAATAATAACACGTGTCAGTTTTGAAACATCTAAAAGGCCTTCTTCAAGGTCAAATTCCCAAGAACGATTTTGTTGTGCTAATAATTTTCTTTGTAATTTATTTGCTAACCTTGTTACCGCCCCTTGCAAGTGGTTGAGTTGTTGATCTAAGTATTCTCTTAATCTTTCAAGCTCTTCCATCTCGCATAAATCAACAGCTTTAATTTCTTCATCAAATTTTTCAGTAAAAATTTTGTATGGAAGCTCTCTTCTTTGCTCGTTGTCATTACCTCTACCCCTGGCGGCCTGAGCAAGATTATCATCATCAGTTTCTGATTCTTCGCCAATTTCAGACATATCTGTCTCTAATGAGTCATCTTCTTCTGGAATACCGTCTTCAACATCCATGTCATCTGATTGTGTTTCATCTTCTGAGGAAGATTGATCCTCTTCAGATTCTGATAATTCCTCATTTTCATTTTGATTATTATCATCTTCCTGATCTTCTTCAGACGGGTCTTCTCCTAGTTCGTCCCCAAGTTCTAAATCACCAATTAATTTTCGAGTAATTTTAGCGTATTCTTTTTGATCTTGAACAGTTTTGGCTAGTTCATCAATTGAGGTTTCAGCTCTTTCTTCAATCCATTCTTTCCAAGGTTCAATATATTCCTGAGCTTCTTCAATTTTACTTCCAGTTAACCTCTCCATCACCAAATATGACAGTGCTTCAATCATCTTACCTTCTGGACTATCATTGCTTACGCTTAAAACTTTTCTTTTTATTTTAGTTTTTTCCATTTCTATTAAATTATTAGAAACACCAGCCATTGCGTTAGAGCCTATTGCGTCACACCTTACCTTTTCAAGTGCAGTATATATTCCTTTAGCGTTTTGTCCTTTTGGCTCATATTTTTCGTTAATTATTTCTTTATGGTGAGCTAAGTATAACGCTAACGAATCTGCTTCACCCCTTAAAGAATTGATTTGATTAGAATCCATATTTTTGTTTGGCATTGGCAATCTAGCTTTAAGGCCACTTAGATTACCTTTATCTGAACCAAAACTAACAGTTAACTCATCTTGCTTTGAAATTGAGCGCATAGCCATAGTGAGAGCTCGTTTAAACTCATCGATATCTGTAAACCTATTTGTCACTATCGCTTTCTGATTTCAAAGTTACAGATGTATCAATTAATTCTTCACCAAAACTTCTCTGATAAAATTCTGCAATAGTTTGCCGTTCTAATTCATCGCACTTATTTAAGAAAGTTAATTTAAAGCTTAATCCAATATCTTCTAGAATTTCAGTATTTTGTGCCCAAGTAAGAACCGTCCTAGGACTCATGACAGTTGAAATATCTCCGTTGATGAAGCTATTCCTTGTTAAATCAGCAACTCTTATCATTTTTGAAATTATTTCTTTGCCGTCCTTGGTATTAAAGCTTTTTGCTTTTGAAGAAACTATATTTAATTCGTCTTCATGAGGAAGGTAATTTAATGCGCTTACAATAGACCATCTGTCCATTTGACCTTGATTGATTTGCTGTGTCCCATGATAAAGACCTGATGTATCACCTAGTCCAACTGTATTAGTTGTTGCAAATAAACGAAAGTATTTATGTGGGGTGATAATCTTATTTTGATCAAGGAGGGTTAATTTTCCAGAAATTTCTAGAACTCTCTGAATAACAAACATTACATCTGGTCTTCCTGCATCATATTCGTCAAAAACTAATGCCACTGGGTTTTGAATAGCCCAAGGTAAAAGCCCTTCTCGGAATTCAGTTATCTGTTTTCCATCTTTTAAGGTAATCATGTCCTTACCTATAAGATCAATTCTACTTACGTGGCTATCGAGATTAATTCTAATGCAGGGCCAGTTTAGTCTAGCAGCTATCTGTTCAATATGAGTAGATTTACCTGTGCCATGATATCCTTGAACCATTACTCTTCTATCGTGAGAAAAACCAGCTAAAATAGCTATAGTTGTCTCATGATTAAATAAATAATCTTCGTCAATTTCTGGAACATATTCATTTGTTTTTGAATATGCTGGAACCTTTAAATCAGTATCAAGTCCAAAAATTTCTCTAACAGATAATTCAATATCTGGACTTCCAATATCTATAATTTTTTTTGTATCAGTGCTCATAAATAAGTTCCTTTATTTTATTATTACGATTGTTTAGCAAATTCAGATATAATTTAACAGTGCCCTTGTGATTTTAAAGTTTTATAGGCACTTATCACTTCCTTTAATAGATCCTCTTGTGAGTTATCGCCTCCATTTGTGTCCGGATGAAGACTTTTCACAACTTCTTTAAATTTTTTTCTTATATCAGTTTTGCTTGAAAGAGCGCTGAAATCAAGAAGCTTGTATGCCTTTTCTGAAATTTTACCTTTTTTTATTTTAGACTGTCTTTCGTATTTAGATGTTTTTTCTTTTTCAAATAAATCAAAAGGGTCGTCAAAAGCACTACCATCATTCTTTGCAAACTTTGAAAAGTAATTAGCTTGGGGATTTGTACCTGATTTCCAAGTCGGTCTATGTCCAATTATTGCAGAAATTTGATAGTCAATAATTTCTTCTTCGCTCATACCCTCAAAGAAATTATAATTTTTATTAAATTCTTTTATATGATTGAGGCAATAAAAGAATTTTGCTGTTGATTTGGTTTTTGCCTGGAATTCACCATGTTCATTGCAACCCCCATAATCACAAGGTCGATTCTTGGATAAATTTTTTGGTTTTATCCTTAAATTATTAAAATATTTTGGGTTCGGCCTCATTTTCAGATTAATTCCTGTATTATTCATAAACATTCGATTTTAACTTATAATCTGATATAGATAAAATATAAAAATGGAAATAAAAGAAAAAATTATAAAAAAATTATCGTTGGCACTTTCTCCTTTGTTTATTGAAGTAGAGGACCAATCATATCTGCATGCAGGTCATAATGAAGATGCTAAGAATGGTGGAACACATTTTAAGATATCTATAAAATCTAGCGAATTTAATAATATTAAACCTATTGAAAGACATAGAATTGCTATGAGTATTCTTAAAGAAGAATTTAATAATGGATTACATGCTGTTTCATTTGATTTAAAGGGTTCAAAAGATTAAATCTTAACTAGATTTTATATAAATCTTCTCGGGGGTTAAATTTTATTAATGCTTAAAAAAAATATTTATACATTTATTTTTGTAATTTTATTCTACTCAAATCATATTGCTTTGGCTCAAGATAATGCGATAGAGGAAATTATAGTTACTGGGTCTTATATTAAAGTTACTTCAAAAGATGGATCATCACCAGTAGACATTATCACAAGAGAAGAAATTGATGGGCTTGGAGCTTTTTTAGCATCTGATATTACAAGAAACTTGTCCATTAATTCAGGATCTGAAAATAATACTGATGCATTTACTTCAGGTAGCACGCAAGGTACCTCGAATATTAATTTGAGAGGATTAGGTTTATCTTCGACGTTAGTTTTGGTTGATGGAAGAAGACAAACAGTAACTGGTGCAACAGCAAACGATGGAAGTGTTTTTGTTAATACATCTACCATCCCCTTAATAGCTATTCAAAGAGTTGAGGTTCTTAAGGAAGGGGCAGCATCAATATATGGTTCAGATGCAGTTGCTGGAGTAGTTAATTATATTTTTCGAAGAGATTTTGTTGGCGCTGAATTTGAATTATCTAATCAAAGAGCAGATGCAGGAGGTCAAGAGGATAGATCATTAAGCCTTATAGTTGGAGATGAAACTAATAGTTTAAATTGGGTTTTATCAGCAAGCCTTCTTGATCGTTCAGCTATGAGGGGAATTGAAAAACCTGAAATTTCTCAATTAGCAGTTAGTGGTTTAGGAAATAGCTTCCTCCTTTTTGGTCCGTCAAATGTTAATCAAGGGCCTTATGAAGGCTCTTATAACACATTTGAAAATGTACCAGATGCAAACTGTATTGAAAATAAAGGTATTATTATTCCACAAGTTAGTGGTTCACGATGCGGTTTTTTATATGGACCAAGATTCAATCTTGTAAATGATGAAGACCATGAAAATTTTTATGGTTCAATAAAACAAGAATTGAACAATGGAATAATTATTGATGCAGACTTTATGTATTCTTCAACCAAAGTAAATGACAATCCTCAATCACCATCTTATCCTGCCCTTTCTTATTTGGAGACTAGTAATTTGATAATGCCAGCAACAGCAGGAAATCCTTTTGGTGTTCCTGTAATGTGGCTTGGACGTCCTTTAGGATCATCCTATCCATCCCCCTTGGCTCCAAGAAGCATTGATACTAAAAGATTTTCATTAGGCATGTCCGGTGAATTTAGAAATGGCTTTGATTGGGATATTCATTTTACTTCAAGTGAAGACGAAGGATATATTAGCCAGCCCGATACAAGCACTCAAAGATTTACGAGCGCCATTAAAGGACAAGGCGGTGAAGCAGGTGATCAAACATGGAATCTTTTTGATTCTTCTGCTAATACATCCTCGCTAGTCGACTGGATCTCAACAAAACAAGAAACATGGACTAACAATCAATTGGATGTTTTAGATTTTGTTTTTTCTGGAGATATAAAAACTAATGAGTTTGGAAATATTTCTATGGCAGCAGGTTTACAGCTTAGAAAAGAAGAATTTTCTGTAACACGCGATAAAGACTCGCGTATAGAATTTGATGCTAATGGAAATATTTCAAAATCAGCGGATTTATTATTTTTAGGCGGTGGTATAGAGGCAAGTTCAAAAAGAGATGCAATGGCAGCTTTTGCTGAATTTTCTATTCCGTTAGGTGATAAGCTTTTACTTAAAACAGCACTTCGATATGAAGAATTGGAAGATGATAATACTTTTGATCCGAAGATATCGTTACGTTACCAACTTTCAGATACTGTTGTTTTACGAGGATCATTAAGTACATCTTTTCGTGAACCTTCATTATCACAGCTTTATTCAGGCCAGGTTAGTTTGCAAGGTATTCAGGATTACTCTGAAGGAAGCCCAAAAGGCGGAACCACTTTTATTCGCATTGCTCAAAATGGAAACGATGGACTATCTCCCGAAGAGTCTGAAAATATAAATCTTGGTATTCTCTGGAATCCTAAAGATAATTTAAGTTTTAAAATGGATTATTGGGCAATAGATTATTCAAATGTTATCACAATAGAAAGTCCACAAGGTAAGGTGATAAATAATCCATTAGACTCAGATGTTAAGAGAACAGTTGATGGAACCCTTATAGGTGTAACAACAAAATATTTTAATGCTGCAAATGTCGATACCAATGGTATTGATATTGAAATAAATTATAGTTTTGATACTGATTTAGGTTCATTAAATATCGGAGTGAGGGGAACACATATTTTGAAATATGAGATTCCGGATGCATCAGGTGGATCTAAAGATGTAGTTGGATTATTTAACCATGACAATTTTGCTAGATCATTGCCTGAAACTAAAATTATTTTAAATGCAGACCTAATTAATAATCAGCATAGATTTTCATTACTTGGTCGTTATACATCCGATTATAAAACGACTCGTGTACTAAGTTCTTCAGCAGTAGAGTTGGGGTATAATCAAAATATAGATGAATGGTTAAGTATTGATTCAAGATATAATTATTCCTTTGAGTTTGATGAAAATCAGATGCAATTTAGTTTAGGTATTAAAAATATTTTTGATGAGAACGCTCCTCAAGTCTACGATGCAGCTAATTTTAGTTATGATCCAAGGCAGCATGACCCAAGAGGGCGATTAACTTATATTGGATTAAAACTATTAAGATAGTTGAAACCCTAGATTAAACTTTTTCTATTCGTAGAGAAGTAATTTGATTTCTTTTTCTGCCCAATATTTTAAACTTAAATCCATAAAAGATATAAGCACTTCCTACCTTTGGTATAGTCTGTGATTCATGGATTATCAGTCCAGCTAAAGTCGTTGCTTCAGTATCAGGAATGTCCCAACCATAATTTCTATTAAGATCTCGTATGCTCATACCGCCATCAACATCAATTGAATTAGGCATTTGGGATATAACTTCTTCAGTATCTAAATCATGTTCATCGTCAATCTGACCGACAATTTCTTCTAATATATCTTCTAAGGTTATCAGTCCCATTATTGATCCATACTCATCAACAACTAAGGCCATATGAAGTTTTTTATCTAGGAAGGCGTTAAGTTGCTCTTTTAAACTGGTTGTTTCAGGAACAAACCAAGGCTTAGATAAGATTTTTCTTATATTAATATTTTGAAAATCATTGTTGTTTTGAAAAGCCTCTTTTGTTAAAGATTTAATATGCAATAAACCAATAAAATTATCTGTATTTTCTTCCCAAACAGGTATTCTAGTAAATGGAGATGAAAGAATTTCAGTGAATATTTTTTCATTAATTTCATTAATATCAATTGCTGTAATATTTTTTCTGTGAACCATTACATCTTCAACTGTAATTTCCGGAAGATCGAGAATTGCACCGAGCATATCACGGTCACCTTTCTTAACTTCACCCTCTTGGTGGTGAATAGAAATTTGTCCTCTTAACTCATCATGTGCATCAACAAGTTTTTCAGAATTATTATTGTCTTTAACAAAATAACTCGATGCTTTTTGAGCAAGATTTGCTATTGGGCCTAATATTTTAACAGTTATTTTAATAAATAAGGCGGCTTTCAATGCCCATCTATCTGAGTACTTTAATGCTAAAACCTTAGGAAGTATTTCGGCAAAAATTACAACTAAGGATGTCATAATTATTGTTGCTATTATTACCCCAACATCACCAAAAATTGATATAAAAAGACTAGTTGTTAAGGCTGATGCAAGAATATTAACTAAGTTATTTCCTAATAAGAGAGTGCTTATTAAAGTATCTTGTTGGGCAATTAATGTTTCTACTACTTCTGCTTTCTTGTTTCCTTCATCTGATAAGTGCCTTATTCTAGCTTTTGATACTGCTGTTAAAGCCGTTTCTGATCCAGAGAAAAAGGCAGATATTAATAATAATCCTAAAATCGACCCGATAAAAATAGCAAGTGTAGTTAGCATTTATTTGAATCCTACTGATATTAGAAAATCATTGATAACATCATCCTCTACACCATTTTTTATAAAGGCTTCACCAATACCATTAAGTAAAATTAAAGTATTTTTATCATCTTTTCTCTTCTTATCTTTTGACAAAATATCAGTTATTTCGATTGCCTTAAGTTCAACTTTTAGATCTGAGTAATGAGATGGAATTCCAGCATTTTCTATTAAGGTTATTATTTGATTTGTATCATCAGCCGAACAAAGATTGATTTTATTGGAAAATTGAGCTGATAAGCACATGCCAAGTCCAACTGCTTCACCGTGCAGTATTTTTGATCCATTATTATTCATTTTATTTTCGATCGCATGGCCAAAAGTGTGGCCAAGGTTTAGTAAGGCTCTCGAGCCGTTTTCATACTCGTCTTTTTCAACAATTTGAGCCTTCATTTTGCAAGATGTAGCAACAGCCTCAACAAGTAAGTCTGTATTTAAATCAAGGAGCTCTTTCTGACTAACTTTTAACCATTCAAAAAAAGCTTTATTCCCTAAAACTGCATATTTTATAACCTCTGCATAACCTGATATTATTTCTTTATGTGGAAGCGTCGATAACAAGCTAACATCGGCAATAACTGCTTTAGGCTGATAAAATGCACCAACTAAGTTTTTCCCCTCACCCATATTGATTGCTGTTTTACCTCCAACTGATGAGTCAACCTGGGATAATAGTGTAGTGGGTATTTGTATGAAATCAATTCCTCGAAATATAATTGAAGCCGTAAAGCCAACAAGGTCACCAATTACTCCCCCACCAAGAGCAATAAGAGTATCCTGCCGTTCAATTTTTAAATTTAGTAATTCTTTTATTAAGTTTTCAAGTTGAGAGAAGCTCTTACTCTTTTCTCCTGATGGAATAATAACTACTTGTGTTTCTATACCGCCATCATCAAGAATTTTTCTTATAGTTGGCAGAACAAACCCTGCTACATTTTCATCAGTAATAATAAATACTTTTGGTCTGGTAATAATTTTTGATACAACATTAAAAAGTATATCACCAATATTATCATTGATTAAAATCTTATAAGATCGATCCTTTAGGTCTATATTTATATCTTTATATTTTTTCATTTTTTTCAATTATAAGATAATCTTCTAAAGATTTAAGAATTTTTTTAATAATTAGAGATTTATCTAAACCATCAACAGTTATTTCTATATCTGCTTTAGAGTATTCATTCTCTCTCTCTTTTAAAAGTGACAATAGCATTTCTTTTTGATTATCTACATTAAGAAGTGGTCTTTTTTTGGAGTTTTTTAATCTCTCTAATAGCGTTTCTTCATTTGCTCTTAGCCAAATCGAGATACATTTTTTTTTTATATTTTCTTGAGTTTTTTGATTAATAAAGGCTCCTCCTCCCGAAGCTATAACTGATTGTGCTTTATTAATTAATGATTCAAAAATTTCACTTTCTTTTTCTCGAAAATAGTTTTCTCCATATTTTTTAAAAATATCGCTAATAGAAAGATCTAACAGCAACTCAACTTCATTATCAGAGTCATAAAACGGTAGAATAATCTCGGAGGATAAGAGTTTTCCAATTGAGGTTTTACCAACACCCATCATACCCACTAAAACAATTGAGCGATTATCTTGATATTTAAAAGTATTTTTTTCCATCATAAGATTTATAACGTTATTAATGAAATAATATAACCTTATATTTTGTATAATTATTTAATTAGCATTATTTTATAGCCAAACAGTTATAATATTATTTTAGGAGAGTAACTTTGAAAATAGATTATAAAATTATTATTTCATTAATTGTGGTTTTATTTTTGATTTTAATTTTTGCCTTAAATTTTGTAGAGCCAGAGGTTAAGGAAATTAATAAAATAATACTAAATAATGATATAAACTTTAGGTAAGTGATAAAGTAGTGAAAAATTTAGATAATAAAGCTAATTGGATACAATATTGGTCAAAGAATTTAAAAAGATTCGATATTTTTTTTGATCATCTCTATATGGTCAAAGGGTTAAGTAAAAATTCAATTAAATCTTATAAGGATGATTTTAAGAGTTTATGTTCCTTTGTTTGGAACAAAGAGTGGTTTAGAGAATCTACGTATCCAAATAAAAAAACAAATTACTTAGGAATAGACTCTTTCGTAAATGATTTTGAAGCTCATTATATTGAAGATTTTTCAGTTGATGAAATAAGAGAATACTTTTTAGAGTTAAGAAAAAAGGGCTTTAAAGAAACGACTTTAAATCGACGCATTTCTGCCTTTAATCAATTCTTTCTTTTTGAGACCAACGAATCTAGGCTTAAAGAAAACCCTATGGACTCTATTGAAAGGATCGCTTCAAAAAGAAAACTACCTGATGTCCTTACTGAATCTGAGGTAGAAAATGTTTTAAATTTTGTTAGAGAATCTTCTGCAGGAAAAAATGGGCATAAAAAGAAAAAAAACCTAAGGACAACGTGCATTATTGAAATTTTATATGCAACTGGCATGCGAGTAAGTGAATTAACTACATTAAGAGTATCCGACTTAAGACTGCAGAGAAGAATTTTAAATGTTTTAGGAAAGGGTGACAAACAAAGGATTGTCCCTATAACAGTTCGAACTGCAAATATTATTAAAGAATGGAAGGAGTATGTTCCAGAATCTTCTGACTATTTATTTCCATCTTATGGCATGAGTGGTCATATCACTAGGGACTCTATTAATAAGTTGCTTGCTGATATTTCTTTAGAAACAAATATTGACAGAAAGCGATTAACTCCTCATAAATTGCGCCATGCATTTGCCACTCATATTATGAATCGTGGTGCAGATATAAGGGTGGTTCAAGAGTTGTTAGGTCATTCAAGTATTTCAACAACAGAAATATATACTCATATTCTTGAATCGCGAATGGTTGAGTCTTTGAAAAATTCTCACCCCCTTTCTAAAGGAACTGAATAGATGCTGTATTTTAAAAATTTTGAGTTAAAATAAAGAATGGTTAATTATTTAAATTTTGAAAAGTCTTTGTCTGAGATTGAGGGCAGAATTCGTGAACTTAATGAGGTAAGGCTTGACGATGATAATTCCTCTGTATCTCTTGATGAAATAAATAAATTAGAGGTAAAGGCTCAGGAAACTCTTGAGGCGATCTATAAAGATTTAAGTACTTGGGAAAAGACCCAAGTTGCAAGACACCCTGAAAGACCTCATTTTCTTGATTATTCCAAGGGGCTGGCTAGTAATTTTATTCCACTTTCAGGTGACAGATCTTTTGGAGAAGACAGCGCTATAATCGGTGGTATTGCAAAAATTGATGATACGTCAGTAATGCTAATTGGTCATGAGAAGGGTTTTAATACTGAAACTCGATTAAAGCATAATTTTGGTATGGCTCACCCTGAGGGTTATAGAAAATCAATAAGGTTAATGAAATTAGCTGAGCGATTTGGATTACCTGTTATAACTTTTATTGATACTCCAGGTGCTTATCCGGGTGTTGGAGCTGAAGAGCGAGGGCAATCCGAAGCAATAGCGCGCTCGACAGATTGTACGTTATCATTAGGTGTTCCGGTGGTATCAATAATTATTGGAGAAGGAGGCTCCGGTGGAGCCATTGCTTTGGCAGCTGCCAATAAGGTTTTAATGTTAGAACATTCAATATACACAGTGGCTTCCCCAGAAGCTTCAGCATCGATTCTTTGGAGAAGCTCAGAGAAAGCTGAACTTGCTGCTACTGCAATGAAAATAACCTCAAAAGACCTCCAACGTTTAGGAATAATTGATGAAATCATTGAAGAGCCAATTGGCGGGGCACATAGAGAGCGACCTCAGGCCATTATGCAAACTAAATTAGCAATAATGAAAAGTCTTGATGGACTTATGTCTTTAACTTCCGATGACTTAAAAAAGCATAGAAGAGAAAAGTTCTTAAAGATTGGAAGAAATCTATAATTAATTAATTTTTTCCGTGACAATTTTTATATTTTTTACCAGATCCACATGGGCACATTTCATTCCGACCAACCTTACCCCAAGTACTAGGATTATTTGGGTCAATTTCTGTATCTTTAGTTTTATTTTTAACTGTTTGATTTTTGTTTATATTTTGATCTTTATTATGATGAGTTTCAATTTGGTTTTTATTTTCATTTAATTTTTCAATTGCTTCATCCGATACCATTCTTATGTGAAATAATGTTCTTGTCACATCCTCACGAAATTTATTAAGTAAGTTTTCGAATAATAAAAAAGATTCAGACTTATACTCATTAAGAGGATCTCTTTGGCCATAACCCCTAATCCCAACTATTTGCCTAAGGTCCTCTAATTGGCCAAGGTGATCGGTCCAGTTCTGATCAATTATTTGCATTAGAATAGATTTTTCTATGCTATCTGAAATTTCTTCGCCAAATCCTTCTCGTTTTCTAAGATACTCTTCATCAAAGTATTGATTTAACTTTACCTCTATCTGTTCCGAGTCTATTTCAGTATTTTTAAGCCAGTCCTTAATGGGTGGTCTTAGATTAAAAATCCTTTTTATTTCTTTATCCATTAATTCAGAGTCCCAATCATCAATAAATGAATTTTCTGGTATTGCTTTATTTAAAATTTCATTAACAACCTCAAGTCTCATTTCGTTAATTGTTTCATTAACATTTTCTTGTTTTAACAAGTCTAACCTTTGTTCAAAGATAACTTTTCTTTGATCATTCATAACATTATCAAATTTCAAAAGTGTTTTTCTAATTTCAAAATTTCTCGACTCAACTTTTTTCTGAGCCCTTTCTAGCGCGGTATTGATCCATGGGTGCACTATCGATTCACCCTCTTCTAATCCTAATTTCTTAAGTATAAGATCAAGTCTATCAGATCCAAATATTCTCATAAGATCATCTTCTAGGCTTAAGTAAAATTTCGATTCTCCTGCATCACCTTGCCTTCCAGACCTTCCTCTTAGCTGATTGTCTATTCTCCTACTCTCATGTCGTTCTGTACCTATTACGTATAATCCACCAGCATTAATAGTTTTAGCTCTACCATCATCTGAATTATCAGCTCCTCCTAATTGAATATCTGTTCCTCTCCCAGCCATATTAGTTGCAATAGTTACTTTTCCATAGTTTCCAGCTTGAGCTATTATTTCAGCCTCTTGTTCATGATATTTTGCATTTAAAACACTGTGATCTATTTTTTTATTTTTAAGAAGTTTCGATAAATATTCCGATCTTTCAATACTTGTAGTTCCAACCAAAACAGGCTGACCTTTTTTGTTAGATTTGATTATTGATTCAATTATGGCGCTATATTTTTCTTCAGCAGTTCTATAAATTTCATCATCATGATCTTTTCTTGTGATTTTTATATTCGGAGGAATTGAAATAACATCGAGATTATAAATATCAAGGAACTCCTCTGATTCTGTATTAGCTGTTCCAGTCATTCCAGATAATTTATTATATAGCCTGAAGTAATTTTGGAAAGTAATAGAGGCCATAGTTCTATTTTCAGGCTGAATCATAACCTTTTCTTTTGCCTCAAGGGCTTGGTGTAGACCATCAGAAAATCTTCTGCCCTCCATCATTCTTCCTGTAAATTCATCAATAATAATAACTTGATTATCTTTAACTAAGTAATCTGTATCTTTATTAAATATTTTATGAGCTTTGAGAGCCTGGTTTACGTGATGTACAAGGCTTACATTCTCCATATCATATATACTTGAATCTTTATCCATTAGATTTTCTTTAACTAATAATTCATCAAGAAACTCGTTACCTTCGTCAGTCAATGTTACGTTTTTTGATTTTTCATCAATATCAATATGATTTAAAGAAATTTTGGGAATTATTTTATCAATTTTATTATAAAGTTGAGACTTATCCTCTACCTGACCGGAAATTATTAGAGGTGTTCTTGCCTCATCAATTAAAATAGAATCTACTTCATCTACAATAGCAAAATGATGACCCCTTTGAACAAGTTGGTCCATATTATATTTCATATTATCTCTTAAATAATCAAAGCCAAATTCATTATTTGTTCCATAAGTAATATCTGCTTGATAAGATTTTCGTTTTTCTTCTTCATCTAAGTCAGATGTAATTGTTCCAACAGTCATTCCTAAAAAGTTATAGATCTGGCCCATCCACTGAGAGTCACGCTTTGCTAAATAGTCATTAACAGTTACTACGTGAACACCACTTTCTTTAAGAGCATTTAAATAAACTGGGAGAGTTGCTACTAATGTTTTACCCTCGCCAGTCTTCATCTCAGAAATATCACCTTGATTTAAGACTAGACCACCTAATAGCTGAACGTCAAAATGTCTTTGCCCTAGAGTTCTCTTTCCAGCCTCTCTAACAACTGCAAAAGCCTCTACTAGAATGTCATCTAAACTTTCGCCTGATTTAATACGGGATTTAAATTCTAAAGTTTTATTTTTTAAGTCTTTGTCATTTAATTTTTCATACTCTGCTTCAAGCTGATTAATTGCAGCAACCTGAGTATTAAATTTTTTTAGTTTTCTATCATTACTTGATCCGAAAACGTTATTGAGTATTGAGTTAAGACTTGGCATATATTTTTAGTTCCACTATTTATACAAATTCTCTTATACTCATGTAGGTAGAGCGTTGAAAGTTGTCAACCAGACTAAGTAAGATATTGGAATATTATTATATATAGTTTATTTCCTTTAATATAATCCTTTAATAAAAAAGAGAATAAAATGGTTAAAAAAATATCACCACTAGCTCCTAAAAGTTTCCCTAAAATACCTAATATAAAGGGTGTTGAGATTGGTACAGCTAGATCAGGCGTCAAATATAAAGGTAGAAATGATATTTTTACCGCTATTTTTGATAAAGGAACCTCTGTTGCTGGAGTTTTTACACAATCAAGAGTGCCCGCTGAACCTGTAACTTTTTGTAAAAAAAATATAGTAGATGGCAAAGCTAGAGCGCTAATAGTTAATGCTGGTTTTGCAAATGCTTATACTGGAGCTAAGGGTAAAAAAATTAATAAATCAATATCCTCAAACGTAAAAAAAGTACTCAAGTGTAATGAAAAAGATATTTTTATATGTTCTACCGGCGTCATTGGTGAACAGATTCCTCTTAGACCCACTAATAAATCAATAACACAGTCGCTCAAGGAGAGTAACTCAAATTGGAAAAATTGTTCAAAGGCAATTACTACAACTGATACTTTTCCAAAAGCGTCTGGAAGAAAAATTGTTATAGACGGGCAAGAGGTATCACTAACTGGTATTGCGAAAGGGTCAGGAATGATTTCACCTAATATGGCCACAATGCTAGCTTTTATTTTTACTGATGCTGCTATAGATAATAGAGTTCTGCAGACTTTATTGAACCTAGAATTAAGAAATAGCTTTAATGCAATTACTGTAGATAGTGATACCTCAACCAATGATACTGTTCTAGTTTTTGCAACTGGGAAAGCTATGAAAGAAGATGGCGGTAAGCCTATTTCAAGGACTGGTGATCCTAGATTAATTGAATTTAGAAAGGCCTTTAGTGAAATTATGCATGATCTTGCAATACAAATTGTTAGAGATGGTGAGGGAGCTACAAAATTGATTCAAGTAAAGGTATCGGGTGCAGAAAATTCTTCATCTGCAAAGAAAATTGCCAGATCTGTTGCAGATTCTCCATTAGTTAAGACTGCTGTTGGAGCTGCAGATCCTAATTGGGGAAGAATAATAATGGCAATAGGAAAAACAAAAGAATCAATTCAGCCAAAAAAAATAAGTTTAAAAATTGGAAAAAATTTAATTTTAAGAGACGGTGAAGTTTCGAGATCTTATTCTGAAACTAAGACTAAAAAATATATGAAGGGAGATGAAATTCTAGTCGATATTAATTTAGGCATTGGCAAGGGTGATTCAGATATTTGGACTTGTGATTTAACTGAGGGATATGTTCAGATAAACTCAGATTATAGAAGTTAACTTAAAATATGAAAAAACTAAAAACAGTAATGGTTTCTGCAGCTGCTATGGTTGATGTTGATAATAAAGTTTTAATAGCGCAACGTCAAAAGGATAAATTTATGGCGGATTATTGGGAGTTTCCAGGAGGAAAACTAGAAGACGATGAGCTCCCCAATCAGTGCTTAGTAAGGGAAATAAAAGAAGAGCTTGGGGTTGATATAAGTGACTCTTGTTTCACGCCCATTACCTTTACAACTTACGAATATCCAGACTTTTCCGTAATAATTTATTTGTATATATGTAGGGAATGGGATGGCTTTATTCAGGCCAAGGAGGGGCAGTCTTTAAGGTGGTGCCGTCCTAGTGAGCTATTTGAAACTAAAATGTTACCAGCAGATATTCCTTTAATTTCATATTTACGCGATACTGTGTCTTAGGGTTCTACGAATTGATTATTTAGTCTACAATGTCTTGAACTATACAGAGTTATAAAATGTTTTTTTATTCTTTTTTGAAATCTTTGCTTTTTCTATTTGATCCTGAAATTGCTCATAGAATAACAATTAATTATTTAAAATTTGCAAGATTTAAGAAACCTAAATTATATGAAGTACTTCAATCTGAGGTCTTTGGATTAAATTTTCAAAACCCAATTGGAATCGCAGCTGGTTTTGATAAGAATGGTGAGGTTGCTCATAATTTAATTAATTTAGGGTTTGGTTTTTCCGAGGTTGGGACTGTCACGCCAAAACCACAGCCAGGTAATCCTAGGCCTAGAGTTTTTCGATTAAAAGATGATAGAGCCATTATAAATAGGCTGGGTTTTAATAGCGTCGGCTTTAGTGAAGTTAAGACTAAGCTAGAAAAGATTGGAGACAATATTATTGGAGTTAATATTGGAGCAAATAAAAACAGCAAAGACTTTTCTGAAGATTACATCAAAGGGATAAAATTTTTCTCAACTCTAGCATCGTATATTACAATTAATATCTCATCACCAAATACTCCGGGGCTAAGAAATTTAGAAGTTTTAGAAAATTTAGATGTTCTCTTAGATAAGATTAATAATTTAGAGAGAGAAGATTTACTAATTAAAATTCCGATTCTTCTTAAAATTTCTCCCGATCTTGAAGCCGATAATCTTAAATATTTATGTGAAAAAGTATTATCTAGTAAGATTGATGGCCTAATAATATCAAATACAACTATTTCAAGAGATTCAATATCAACCGATACTTTAGAAAAAGGAGGTCTTTCAGGTAAACCTATTTTTGATATATCAACCAAACAACTCAGAATGGCTTATAAATATACAAATGGTAAAATACCTTTAATAGGTGTTGGCGGTGTAGATTCAGCAGAAAAGGCATATGAAAAAATAAAGAATGGAGCTAGCTTAATTCAATTGTATACTGGCCTAGTTTACAATGGTCCAAATTTGATAAAGGATATAAATGAGGATCTTTCATCTCTTATTGAAAGGGATGGGTATAGTAATATTTCGGAAGCCGTTGGTGCGGAGGTTAACTAATAATGAAAGTAAAAATTTACCATAACTCTAGATGTTCAAAATCAAGACAAACGCTTGATATTCTTAAAAGTAAGAATTGTGATATTGAAATCATTGAATACCTTAAGACACCGATGGCGCTTAAAGAGTTAAAGAGTGTTTTGAATAAACTAAATTATGAGCCGCGAGATTTAATTAGAAAAGGCGAAGATATTTATAAAAAAGAAAATCTTTCTAATACATCTTTATCAAATGATTTTCTTATGGAGAAAATGATCCTTAACCCAATTTTGATAGAAAGACCTATAGTGGTATTTAATGATAAAGCAGTTATAGGTAGGCCGCCAGAGAAAGTCCTGGAAATAATATGATTAGATCCCAAAAAAAAATTGAATTTTCTAGCAAAAGAGAGCTAACAAAAACAAATAATCGTTCATTGATTATTGCCTCCGGAATTAATGTTTTTGTTGATAAAGGTGTTGCTGAGGCAACAGTAAGGGATATTATTCGTGCAACTGGATTAGCATCTGGCACTTTTTATAATTATTTTAAGTCAAAAGAAGAGGTCCTTGTGGCTATCTTTGATGACTTTGCGTCAGAAATTGGTGAAAATATAAGAAGTCAAAAGCACAATATACCAAAAGATTTTGAAGATTTTCTTCGTATTAAAATATCCACTTTTTTAAATTATATCAATAATAAGCCAGAGATATACCTCATTATGAGTAATAATCATAATTTAGTAACGAATTTTAGTATTGCTACTCCTCAGATAATTTTAGAGATTGATTATCTAAAAGAGGAGGTTGTAGAAGGAATAAATGAAGGGATTTTTCCTAAAATTGATGTTGACCTTTTTGCCTTGGTCACACGCCCAGTAGTTGATACTATTGCGCAAGAAATGATTTTACAAAAAAAACTTAGTATTGAAGAATGCACTGATAGATGTGTTAATTTCTTACTCAAAGGTTTCCTAGGTAGCAAGTAATGTTTCGTTCAGTAGTAGTGCATAATTTATCGGATGATTTTTCAAATATTTCTATTGAAAATCTTGATAGAAAAGATCTTGCTCCTGACGAAGTTCGTGTAAAGGTCAATTCTGCATCAGTTAACTTTCCTGATTTACTAATGACTGCTGGTTTATACCAATATAAACCAGAAATTCCATTTACTCTAGGAATGGAATCGTCAGGGGTGATAGTAGAAATTGGATCAGATATAAAAGATTTTAATATTGACGATGAGGTAATAGTAAGCGCTTTTACCGGATCATTTTCTGAGGAGTTAGTTGTTCCTGAAATAAAGGTAAGAAAAAAACCTTTTGGTCTTAATTGGGAGCAAGCATCTACCTACACTGTTGCTTATTTGACTGCTTATGTTTCACTTATAACAAAAGGTGATCTAAAGCCCGGTGAAACATTATTAGTTCATGGTGCTGCAGGAGGAGTTGGGTTGGCGGCTGTTGACATTGGTAAATATATTGGGGCTAAGGTTATTGCGGTTGCCTCAACACAAGAAAAAAGAGACTTTCTTTTGTCTTATGGTGCCGATTTTGTTTTATCGCCTGCTAAAGGTTTTAAAGACCATGTTAAAGAAATAACAAACAATTTAGGAGCAGATGTTATATATGATCCAGTTGGCGGTGATGTTTTTGATGAATCGATAAGATGTATTGCTTGGAATGGCAGACTTCTTGTGGTTGGTTTTGCTTCTGGAAGAATACCATCTATTCCAGTCAATATGCCTTTGATTAAGGGTTTCTCTGTTATTGGTGTAAGGGCTGGTGAGTACGGAAGAAGAAGTCCCCAAGAAGGAAGAGAACATTTTGCTATGATAGATAAACTAATAAGCAATGGTTCACTTAATCCACATATTCATAAAATATATCCTCTAGATCAAACTATCGAAGCATTAAAAGAATTACGTGATAGGAAGGTCATTGGTAAGGTTTGTATTAATCCTTAACAATTATCCTTATTTTAAGCAGGAGAAATTATCATTAAGAAAAATTTACTTTCAATGGAAAAAAGCCCTTACTTGATTCAGCATAAAGATAATCCAGTTCATTGGATGCCTTGGTCTGAAAAAGCTTTTGTTTTAGCTAAAAAAGAAGATAAACCTATTTTACTATCGGTTGGTTATGCCGCTTGTCATTGGTGTCATGTAATGGCTCATGAGTCTTTTGAAGATGAAGGTGTGGCATCTTTAATGAATGAACATTTCATTAATATTAAAGTTGATAGAGAAGAGCGGCCGGATATTGATGCAATTTATATGTCAGCACTTCAGGCAATGGGCGTTCATGGTGGTTGGCCGATGACAATTTTTATGACCCCTGAGAAAAAAGCCTTTTGGGGGGGGACATATTTTTCTAAGGAGCCATTAAATGGAACCCCAAGTTTTCCTAATATCTTAGTTGGAATATCAAATGCTTACAAAAATGATAAAACTCTTATTTCTGAAAACTACAAAGCTATTGATGATGCTATACGCAAAAAAAATACAAAAGATTCTTCAGGGAGCTTGAGTATTGATATTCTTGATAGAGTTTCAGACCAGTTATTAAATTTTTCAGATAAAGAAAATGGTGGATTAAAGGGTGCGCCAAAATTTCCTAATACAGCAACAATTGATAATTTATGGAGAGCTTTTATAAGAACGGGAAGGGAAGATTTTAAAGATCAAGTTCTTTTGACTCTTAGGAGGATATCGAACGGAGGTATCTATGATCAGTTAGGTGGAGGTTTTTCTCGTTATTCGGTTGATGACCAGTGGTTAGTTCCTCACTTTGAAAAAATGCTTTATGACAACGCTTTGTTAATAGATATTTTTTCAACAGTTTATCAGATAGAAAAAGACCCCTTACTTAGGATTAGAGTAGAGGAAACGATAGATTGGGTTGTTTCTGACATGATTACTAGTAATGGAGGAATTTGTTCTGCAATAGACGCAGATAGTGAGGGTGTTGAAGGAAAATATTATGTTTGGAAATCAAAAGAAATTGACGATCTTTTGCAAAATGACTCCAGTCTATTTAAGTCTATTTTTGGCGTTACAGAAGAAGGAAACTTTGAAGGAAATAATATTTTATTTTTTAATGGTTCTGTGACTGATCTTTCTGATCAAAGTATTATTAAATCACGTTCAACTTTACTTAAAGAGAGAGCGAAAAGGGTAGCCCCTCTTCTGGATGATAAAATTTTGACTGACTGGAATGGCTTAATGATAGGGGCTCTTGCTAGGGCATCAAAAATATTTAGTAATGAAGATTGGATTGAGCATGCAGAAAAAGCTTATGAATTTATTATAAATAATTTGATAATTGATGATGTTCTTTATCATAGCTGGCGCGAGGGCGAGGTTAGAGGAATAGCCATGCTAGATGACCATGTTGCATTAATTGATGCATCGATTTCTCTTTATACCGTTACTCATGATGAAAAGTATTTAAATATAGCTGATACTCAATTATCGTATTTGAACAAATATTTTCTTGATGAGGAAAGAGGGGGGTACTATTTAACCTCAGTAAATGCAGATGATGTTCCTATTCGGATGAAAATATCTAGCGATAGCGCAACCCCTTCTGGAAACGGTCTTCTTTTTAAAACTTTAGTTACCTGGTGGAGGCTATCAGGTCGAATTGATTTGAAAGAAAATATCTCCATGCTGGAAAAGAGCTTTGGTAAGGTGGTAGCTGAAAATTTTTCTAGTCATTGTACCTGGATTTCTGGTTTTGAGTCTTTTTATAAGGGTGTTGATTTTATTGTAGTTGGTGATCCAAAAAGTTCTGTTGTTAAAGAAATGGTAAATAATATTGGTAATTTAAAGCTCAATGATTCCATGCTAACTATAATAAATTCTGACGATGATTTGCCAAAAAATCATCCGGCTTTCGGTAAGACTAATGTTAGCCAGGCAACAACTTATATTTGTAAAGAGCAGACTTGTTCACCCCCAATACTGGATCCAGATAAAATCAAACAAAATTTATTTGAATAGTGTACATTATTCAAAAATAATGTTTCTATATAAAAAATTTATGGAGAAACGGGTTTATGCCAAGTGGTGGAATACGATCTGGAGCAGGAAGACCAAAGGGCCAAGGTAAGTTTGGTGAGGTAACCAAACCTGTACGAATTCCTATTAGTATGATTGATAGTGTTATGACTTTTATACAAAGTTATGATTTATCTCTACCAATTTACAGCAACAAAGTTAATGCTGGTTTTCCGTCACCAGCAGATGACCATATGGAAGGAAAGCTTGACCTGAATACTCATTTAATTAAACACCCTTCTGCAACTTTTTTTGTCAAGGCTACTGGTGACTCAATGATTGGCGCAGGTATTCACGAAGGAGATATTTTAGTTGTTGATAGAAGCTTAGAAGCTAGGAATGGAAAAGTAGTTATTGCAGCTGTTGATGGTAATCTGACTGTTAAAAGATTAAAAAAAAGTGGAAAAGACACACTTCTTTCTCCTGAGAATAATAATTACAAACCTATAAAGTTAACAGAAAATAATGATGTAGTTATTTGGGGTGTAGTTACTAATGTAATTCATAAAGTCTAGCCTTGAAAACATTGTTTGCTCTTGTTGACTGCAATAATTTCTATGTATCGTGTGAACGAGTTTTTAACCCTTGTTTAATAAATCAACCTGTGGTCGTTTTATCCAATAATGATGGATGTATTATTGCTCGCTCTAATGAGGCAAAAGCTCTTAATATACCTATGGGTGCTCCCTTTCATATCTATAGGGACTTTATTAATGCGCATAGGGTTAAGGTTTATTCATCTAATTATCCGTTATACGGTGATATGTCGAATAGAGTTATGATGTCTCTTGCTGAATTTAATCCAAATTTAGAAGTTTACTCAATTGACGAAGCCTTTTTAAAATTTAATCAAACTAGTGGAACTAATTCTAGGCGTGGTGCTTTAAAAATTAAAGAAAGTATTTTTAAATGGACAGGAATACCGGTTTCAATAGGCCTTGGACCGACAAAAACTTTAGCAAAGATTGCAAATACTTTCGCCAAGAAAAATAATCATCATGGAGTTTTTGATTTGAGTTCGAAAACAAAACAGGAAGAAACCCTTAAAGATATTAATATTGAAAATATATGGGGTATTTCAAAGCGTTGGGGCTCTAAGCTTAGGATGATCGGTATTGGCAATGCGTTACAGTTACGTGATTCATCCCCTCGCAGGATAAGGCAATATCTAGGTGTCGTTGTTGAGCGTATTGTTTATGAATTACAGGGTGTGGCTTGTCTCGATATTAACGAAATATTACCAAAGAAAAATATTATGTGCTCTCGTTCTTTTGGAAACGTTATTAGTGAAAAGACCATATTAAAACAATTTATTGTTGAGCATACAATACGCGCTTGTGAGAAGATGCGAAATCAAAACACTCGAGCGCAAAGTGTGTATATCTTTTTAAAAACAAACAAATTTAATAAAGAAAAACAGTATAATGGAGGAATAGTACTTGGGTTAAACACGCCTTGCAGTGATACAGCTCAAATAATAAAATTAACATCTTCTGCGGTAGATATGATTTATCGACCAGGATATTTGTACCAAAAAGCTGGGATTATGCTTCTTGATTTAATACCAGAAGGTATAAATCAGTATGATTTTTTTGAAAATACAAATTATAGCCTATCTGATAAGCGCATGAAGGTCGTTGATTTACTTAATAAAAAATTTGGAGCTGGGACTATAGCTAATGGGGGTTTACGATCGAAGAATAAAGAAAAGTGGGATAGTAAGAAGTATTATTTGTCTCCAAGATATACAACACAGTGGGACGAATTACCACATGTCACTTAGATTAACCTTTTAATATATAGCTAAATTATTATTTATTAAATTGTAAAACAGCGAGAAAGACTGATGGCAACAATAAATTTATCATCAAACAATGATGTAATTATTCCTACAAATGATAACACAGACTACAGAGGTTTGGCCGGTGACGATACTTATATTTTAATTTCACAAAAAAGTTCTACCTCAGTATCAATAATCGATACAGAAGGTAATAATGTTATTCAATTACCTGAATGGTCAAAGATAAAATCAATAGTGGCAGCCAAGACTGCACTTAAAATAACTTGCGATGATATGACAGTTTTTACCATAAACGGAGCTGATAAATTTTCATATGATATAGGTGGGAATTTAACAAGTAATAGCCTAGGCAATATAAAAACATTTACAGAGTTCGTAAATATTTTCAATTTAACACCTCCCTCCTCAGGAACAGTAAATGCTAGTACGAATAAAATTGTTTTCGATGATGCTTTTAGAACTCTTTATGAAGTTACAGTTAAAAAAGAAGATAATGGTAATAAATATTATCTTAATAATGAGTTAAGCCCAGATCTTGCGCTGTCATCAGGAGAGAAATATGTTTTTGATCTTAACGATGCTACAGCCTCAAATCATCCACTATCTATTTCTGAAACAAAAAATGGCACTCATAATGAAGGAGTTTCGATAAGCGAAGGTATAAATTATTTTATAAAAGGTTATAGTAAAACTGAACAAGAATTCTCTTCGTCGTTTTCCTCCGATAATAGTCTTGAAAATGCATTTGTAGTTTTTGAGCCATCATCAGATGATACAGTACTATATTATTATTGTTTATTTCATAGTGGTATGGCAAATGATGCGAAAATTCTTATTGATAACTACGTTGAGAAGATCCCTGAAATTGTTGCAACTAGTATAGCTGTTCAAAGTGTGGGCGCATCAGATTACAGCTTTACTACACAAGGGTTGCAAGCAAATGATCCAGTATTGACTCTAGAAAGGGGTAAAACATATGAATTTGAAGTTTCAGCGCAAGGTCATCCTTTTTGGATAAAGACTGATCAAATTAGTGGCTCCTCAAGTCAATATAACGACGGTATAACTAATAATGGTCTATCAAATGGTAAGCTAATTTTTACTGTTCCTTCTGATGCGCCATCAACATTGTATTATATTTGTCAAATTCATAGTAATATGACAGGCGTGATAAATATTGTTGATAACAATAATGGAACAATCATTGAAACTAGTTCAAGTAATTCAGATAGTTCTTCAGCATCACCACCAAGCTATGGCTATAGTCTAGATATAGAATTAGCTTTTAGTAACGATCAAGATTTCATACCGACTAGCGGATATGATATATAATAGGACAATAGATGGCTAATTACTTAACAGTAGCTTTATTTTCAATAATGGTTTTTTATTCTTTTGGAATAGCTATCAATGTTCATAGAACTTTAGATAAAGAAAATGCAGGTAAGCTTTTAAGAAAACTTTTCCCTATTTATTTTTTATGGGGAATTTTTATTTCTATACTAGCAGAAGTTATCTTTTTACTGAAAGGCCAGCAAGAGCAAGCATTTATAATGGCAATTATTGTTATAGGATATCTTTACTCTAGACAAATCTTGGTGCCAAAGATTAATGAAAGTAGAGACTTAGCAAATGGAGGAGATGAAAGATCAAAAAAGACTTTCCATTCACTCCATTTTCAAAGTGTAACAATCAATTTAATACAAATGCTACTATTAGTAATTATACTATTTATTTAGACAGATCTCTTGGCTTTATCAGCATCGTTTGATGATTTTATCATGTTACGAATACCGTCCCAATCATCATCCGATAATTTATCTAGACTCTGATAGAAATTTCCAGCTGATCCAAGGTGGCTTGCACCATCAATAGCTATTGTCTGACCGGTAAGGTAATCACATCCATCGGCCATTAAGAATGTAGCTAAGTTTCGAAGTTCTTGCATTTCACCATTTCTTCTCATTGGTATCTTTGCATCATTCTCATTTGAATCAGTATCCTGGCCAGGGCTTAGTCTTTCCCACGCACCTTTTGTAGGAAAAGGTCCGGGAGCAATAGCATTTAATCTAATGCCATAGTGACCCCATTCTGCCGCAAGAGATTTAGTCATAATATTTACGCCTGCCTTTGACATTGCTGAAGGAACTGTAAAAGGCCCACCATTCCATATCCAAGTAGTTAGGATTGATATAACCGATCCTTTGACTTCTTGCTCAATCCAGCGAGTACCGCATGCATGTGTTAGATAAAAAGACCCACGAAACACTATATTAGAAATTGCTTCGAATCCTTTTGGACTAATATCTTTTGTTGGAGAAATAAAATTACCAGCCGCATTATTAACCAGTCCTGTCAAAGCTCCGCCATCATTCCAGATTGTATCTATCATGTCATTAACTGCTTCCGAAACCCTAATATCACAAGCAAAACCTTTTATTTTACCGCCTTGATCAGTGATTTCTTTTACAGTCTCATCTAAGACCGCTTGCCTTCTACCGCAAATATAAACTTCAGCACCTAACTCAGCATATTCTGATGCCATTTCTTTTCCTAAACCAGTGCCACCACCAGTAACTAGAATTCTTTTTCCTTTAAGGATGTCTTTTTGAAACATATGATTTTCCTATATTAATTTTAAACGTGTGAACAATATTGAAACTATCCAACCTAATAGTCCAGATAAAATAATAGCAATAATTCCGTATAGCAATGGAAATTTATTAGCAAAAAGCCAAATTAATCTTGCAAAACCTGCTTGTTTTAAATCTATAGAACTTTCTGCATATGAAATAGCTTCTCCATTTTGGAAAAGAAAATATCGAACAAAATACTTACCCTGCAGGGAGTTTGGGGGTAAAAGAAATTCAGTTCTAAAAAGGCCAACTTTTCCTGGACCAGATCTCAAAATTATATTCCCCTCTTTTTCTAAAAACTGTCCGCTATCATGCATTTCTGATCTTAATCTTGCATCAAATTTAATTTGTTTAATTGTGCTGTGCTTAATATTTGCCCTTCCAAGAGGAAGATTATTTATACCTAATCCTAATTTATTAAGACTCTCCTGGCTCGCAATTTTTAAAAATGGTTTGGAACTAAGTATATTATAATAACTTGGTACATTTTTATAATAGGATTTTCCTCGGCCAAGCCATAATCCAAAAAACCTTCTTTTTTCCTGCATAGTTTGATTTTTTGGTGGCCCAACAATTTCAATAATAATATCTCTTTTCCCTGTTGGCGTTGCCCCAAACAGAACAACGCGCGTACCAGCTATACCTGGATTAATTTGAACATCTCTTTCATTAGTATCAATAACTAAATCTAGTGGAGCTTGCGCGCATAAGACTACAAGGATAAAGGTAATTTTAATATATAATTTCATTAATGTGACCCCCCACCTATAAGGAGAGTAATAGTCTCACTTGGCCTTATTAATAAATCTAGAGCCATAACAATTCCAACGCTCAAAACAAGAACCGCTAGTGAAGCTCTAAGCATGGGTCCTTGGAGTTTACTACTTAATCTAACCCCGATTTGTGCACCAATAGCTCCGCCTAATAACAAGATTAATGCTAATAGTATATCAACGGTTTGATTATGATATGAGTGAAGAAGTGTTACAATCGCTGTAACAAAAATTATTTGGTATAATGAAGTTCCTATCACCACAGAAGTTGGCATTCTTATAATATATATCATGGCGGGGATCATAATAAACCCTCCACCAACACCCATTATGGAAGCTAAAATTCCAACAATGAAACCAATCAAAAGAGGAGGTAATATAGAAATATATAAACCAGACTTTTTAAACCTCATTCTAAACGGTAGTCCCATGATCCAAGAATGATGATATGTCTTAGATCGCTTTTTTTTATGGAATAATCCCATGCTGTCAAGACTTTCATAAAGCATAAAGGAACCAACACCCGTTAAGAATAAAAAATATGTTAAGGTTATCAAAAGATCTATCAGCCCTATTTTTATAAGAGAATTAAAAATAGTAATACCAACGAAAGAACCAACGATACCTCCAATCAAAAGGAGATTGCCAAGTTTAATATCTACTGAGTTTCTTTTTAAATGTCCTATCGTTCCTGATAATGAAGATCCAACAATATGATTTGCTTCTGATGCAACTGCAACTGCAGGCGGAATACCAAGAAGAACTAATAAGGGTGTCATCAGGAAGCCACCGCCTACACCAAACATACCTGATAGTATTCCAACCAACATTCCCAGTATAAGAAATATTATCGGATTAATTGAAAGTTCTGCAATTGGTAGATAAAGTTCCATAATAAATAATAACGTAATACATTTAAAAAATAAGGCTAGTCTGTATAAAATTCTTTAATAACAATAGAGACAGTTTTATTTTAATAATATATAAATTTGTTAAAAATAAGTTTATCAAAAAATATAGAGGTACAGAAAAATGACAGAAGCTTGGATAATTGATGCTTGCAGAACTCCACGAGGAATTGGTAAAGCAGGTAAGGGAGCATTAAGCTCAATGCACCCTCAACATTTAGGTGCAGCAGTTCTTAAGGCAATAGCTGAAAGAAATAAAATAAATACTGCAGAAGTAGATGATATTATTTGGGGCACTAGTTCACAGAGAGGAACCCAAGGTGGAGATTTAGGACGTATGGCGGCACTTGATGCTGGATATGATGTTAAATCAAGCGCCGTAACTCTGGACAGATTCTGTGGTTCGGGAATTACAAGTGTTAATATTGCGGCATCAAGCGTTATGTCTGGAATGGAAGATTTAGTTTTAGCAGGTGGCACCGAAATGATGTCAACTTATGGTCAAGATGGTAATACTCCATCACCCTTTATGGATAACGGAAATACAAGATTAAGAAGTGAGCATCCACAACCTCATCAAGGGGTTTGCGCAGATGCAATTGCCACTCTTGAAGGAATAGACAGAGAAGCAGTAGACGCATTGGCATTTGTTAGTCAACAAAATGCAGATAAAGCAATTAAAGGTGGTCATTTTGATAAATCTTTAATACCTGTCTATAATGCTGAAGGTGAATTAGTTCTAGATAAAGAAGAGTTTCCTAGACCACAAACAACACTTGAGGGTTTGGCTGAGCTTAAGGCTTCTTTTGAATCTCTTGCTGACTATCCTTTAGATGAACAAGGGTCAACCTTTAGAAAATTAGTTCTACAAAAATACCCTGATTTAAAAATTAATCATGTTCACCATGCGGGCAATAGCTCAGGAGTTGTTGATGGTGCTGCGGCTCTACTTCTTGCTTCACCTAACTATGCTAAAGCTAACGGTATGAAGCCACGCGCACGCATAAAAGCTATGGCCAATATGGGTGATTCACCAACTCTTATGTTAAATGCACCAGTTCCTGCAGCAAAGAAAGTTTTAGAAAAAGCAAATTTAACAATTGATGACATTGATCTTTTTGAAGTTAATGAAGCTTTTTCAGTTGTTACAGAAAAATTTATTCGAGACCTTAATATTGATAGAGATAAGATTAATGTTAATGGTGGTGCTATGGCTCTTGGACATCCTATTGGTGCTACTGGATCTATATTAGTTGGAACAGTATTAGATGAGCTAGAAAGAAGAGATCTTCAATTTGGCTTGGTTACTATGTGTGCTGCAGGTGGAATGGCACCAGCAGTAATAATTGAAAGAGTTTAGATTTAAATATCTTTTTTAATTCTTTAGGTAAATTTCACCTAATTTTTAAACTTGAACTTAAAGAATAATTAAGATTAGAGGATCTAAAATGTCATCAGTAGAAAGTTTGCAGAAAAAAATTCCAATCAATAATCAAATAGGTTTAATTGGTTTACTTTTATGTGCTTTTTCTTCACCGCTCATAATGCCTCTTAATATTATTGCGATTTCTGAAAAATTTATTAATGCCACTAATGGTCAAATAGGCCTAATAGCAACATTTGAGACGTTGTTTATATCTATTTCATCTATAATTCTCTCAAGATTTGTGAATAAGCTTAATAGAAAGAAAATATTTTTTGTGGCTTCACTTTTCGTTATGACCGGTAATTTTTTAACAATTTTTGCTCCAGAATTAAATTTTGTAATTCTTTCTAGAATGATATCAGGCATAGGTTCCGGAGCTATTGTTGCTACTGTAGTTGCTACCATAGCGCGAGGTTCTAATGGTCAAATGACTTTTGCTTTATTAAATTCCGGTGTTGGAGTTATGGGTATTTTATTACCTTTCTTACTTCCTATTATAATTGCATCTAATGGAATGGAAGGAGCTTACTCTCTACATTTTTTAATCTCGTTATTTACTTTCTTCTTTTTATATTTGATTAAATTAGAGAGTGGTGAAAATGATGAAATAAACTCTATGGAATCGTATAAAGGAATTTCTGGTTGGATTGCTATGTTTGGAACATCTTTAGTATTTTTAGCCCATGCTGGTATATTCTCTTTTTCTGCAAAAATCGGAGCTAACCTAGGAATTTCTGTAACACAAATAGGTTATATTTTTATGTCAGGTGGTGTTTTGACAATTTTTGGACCCTTAATTGCTGGTTTTATAGGTCAAAGATTTGGGAGTTTGATACCATGCCTTTTGCTGATTATTATTTTATTAGTTACGGGCGTTATTATACCTAATGTGACGTCACCGATAATTTTCTTTATGGCGGTTCCTATTTGCGGAATGATTCCTATGATCATGACCCCATTTTATCTTGGAGCGATGGCAAAATTAGATCCCACAGGTGGTTTAGCAGCAGCTCATCCTGCTTTTTCTACTATGGGTGGTGCCGCAGGCCCTGTTGTGATGGGTTATGTATCAGATTGGCAAGGTTTTACTGGAATTGGTTGGGTAGTTTTAATAACAATATTAATGGGTATTCCACTGATCTCAATAGCACTAATGGAAGCCGATAAAAAATAATCTTTATTTATTTAGTAATTGAAAATCTTTAAAAGATATTGTGAAATAGCCTTTTAGGTTTGGAGGAAAAAAATGTCACGGATTAAAAAATTAGATTTAGATGATTGGGATAAAGATTTAAGAGAAATGACAGCTGCTGATAGCGGCACACCTCTTGAGCAAGGCGCCATGAGAATGTTTGCTCATACTCCTGAGATTTCTAAAGGACTAACAGCTTTTGCGGGATCACTTAAACAAAATCGATCTTTGCCAGACAGATTGGTCGAGTTAGTAAGACTAAGGGTAGCATTTCATAACCAATGCCGAAGTTGTATGGCTATCCGATATAAAGATGGCCAGGAAGATGGAATTACTGAAGATTTAGTATGCTCTCTTGAAAAACCAATGGAGGCAGATAATTTATCAGATGCAGAAAAAGCTGCCATCCAATATGGCGAACTTTTTGCGACCAATCATTTAGCAATCAATGATGGTATTTATGACAATCTACGAAAATATTTTAGTGAATCAGAAATCGTTGAATTGTCTATGACTGTTGCTTTTTTTGTTGGGTTTGGAAGACTTGCAGCTAGCTATCACATGGTTGAAGAACTTCCCGAGTCTTTTCAGGCTAACGAAAAGGAAACTTTGACACCTTGGGGTAATGACTCAATAATTGTCAGGTAAATAAAAAAAATAAATATGGTAAACGATATCTATAGCAAAGGATCAATTATTGCTGATGAACAATTTGCACCATTTAATCGTTATATCGATGTTAATGGTCTACGAATGTTTGTCTTGGATAAGGTCAAGGATGAATTTGTACTAGATGTCGCAAATACTTTTGAAGCAATGTTTCCTCAAAGTAGTGACACAATTGATTTAGCTTCACAGCAATTAATTCTACAAAGTACCAAAGACTATAATATCTTTCAAAGGATTGGATATATAGGACCTCCTGAAAATGGGGAGCCTGCAAGTGCACCATTGAGCGGGGATTGGGAATTTGCCCAAGATTATATATGGGAAACGCCTTCTTCATCTACCGCATCTCAAATAGGAGAGGTTGTTGAACATCTTCTTCATACTATTTCTTCATTAAGCTTAAAGTATACTTTTCCTGAAAAGTGGGATTGGGATGACACTTCATCAGATGTTTATTTAGCCATGCAAGAAGCTATAGATAAGGGTATTTATAATGTTTCTAGCTATTCAAGTTTAAAGAGTGATCCAGAAGGGTATAATAAAATCATTGTCCAAGAGTTTGTGTATTGGTTTGTTTCAGCTGAATGGGATTATTTTGAAGTTATGGGGCTATCAGTAAATGGATCTTGGGAAGGTGGCTCTAATGAGGAATGGTCTTTATTAACCTCGCAAGAAGTAGAAGAGCAATTACCTCTTGCTCATAAACTTTATGTAGAGTCATTTAGTAAGTTAGTACAAAAACCTAATGTATCCAAAGTTACGGAGTGGTTTAGTACAGACTCATCTGTTGCTGATTCAATAGAAGATGATATTTCATCAAATACTGGGTCAAAAGCTAATACATTAAACAAGCAAACATATGATAATTCTAATCAGACAATAGAAACCATAGAAAAATCAGGAAAATGGTATATTGACTCCCTACTTAATAACTCCTTGGGAAAGCCAAAAAAATGGGTTAGCGATCCAGATCTAACCCTTGAATATTCAGTTAATAATTCAACTGTTATTTCTTATAGTTTTCCTGGTCTTGGCACCACAACTCCATTGTATAGCTATGAGGATGATAGAGGAGAAATTTCAGCAATTCCTTTTTCATCGGCTCAAGCAGATGATATCCGTCAGGCTTTTAAGGAAATTAGTAAGTTCGTAAATATTACTTTTGTTGAGATTGAGGAAGATGGAAGTTCAGCAGGTACTATAAGACTTGCCATGAACACAATAACTGATGAAGCTGGAAATTATCGTGAAGGCATTGCCGCCACAGCTGATCCTCCATCAGAAGAACCGCGTGGAGGAGATGTTTTCTTTAATAAGCAATTTACTTCAGGTAATTTTTCTACAGGACTTGTTCAAAATTCTGAAACTGGTGTTGGTGATGTTACAGTTTTATATCACGAAATTTTTCATGCACTTGGAATGGAGCATCCTGTAGATAATAAAGAAACTCTTTTTCAAGAATCTAAAAATTCTAGAGAATATACTGTTATGGCAGATGAATTTTCTTCAGAAAATGGAGCAGACTTTAATTTAAATGGAAATAATTATAAAGTCGCATCAACTCCGATGGTTTATGATATAGCTCCATTACAATATCTCTATGGCGCTAATATGAGTCACAATGCTAGTGACACCACTTATTCATACAAACCAGATACGCCTTTTATTGAAGCAATTTGGGATGCAGGTGGAACAGATACTCTAGACTTTAGTAATTTTAGCAAAGCGAATACTATCAGCCTTGTTGATGGAGAATATTCAACAATTGGCTTTGATGTTGATTGGTCAATGACGGATAATCTTGGCATTGCCTTTGATGCCATAATTGAAGATGCAATTGGTGGTTCGGGTGATGATACTATTAAAGGAAATGACTCAAGTAATTCCATAGAGGGTGGACCAGGCAATGATGTTATTGACGGTGGCAAAGGAAATGACACCGCTGTCTACAAAGGGTTATCGTCAGAGTTTATTATAAAAAATAATGATGACGGAACAATCTCTGTTGAAGATTTAGCTATATCTGAACTTAATGAGGGTTCGGATAGTTTAACAAATATTGAGTATATGAAATTTAGCGATAAAACTATTTCATCCATTTCGTTGAAGTATTCACTATCAGAGATACTTGATGAAAATCAAAATATATTATCTGCAAATACCGAAAATGTACTTTCAGGAACTTTAAATTTTAATAAAGGTGATAATATTATTATCCTTGACGGCCAAGCAAAAACTTACAGGGGGCTCGAGGGTGATGATACGTATTTTGTGTCACAACTTTTACCAAAAAATGGTAAAGTATCAATCACTGATACCCAAGGATCAAATATAATCCAACTTCCAGTAAATACTTATATCGACAAATCCTTGTTTACTAAAAATGCAGCGCGTTTAACGCTCGAGGATGGTAGAGAAATCACTATTAGTGGTGCAGACAAATTTTCTTATAATGTAGGTGGTAATATTACCAGTGGAACTAAGGGGACAGATCTTACTTTTACAGAATTTGCTAATGTTTTTGGAGTCTATGATATTCTTAATTCTTCTGGTGCTCAAACAGGTATTATTTCAGATCTTTATATTATCTAGTCCTGCAGGACAGATTGAAGTTGTAATATCCGAATTTGAATAATACAGTTTTATAAATAAAGGGAGGAGTTAATGGTTAAAGTAAAAAATATTGAAGATATTTTAGCAGAACAAGCTGTAAGAAAAGTAGCTACATGTTATTCAAGGGGTGTTGATAGAACTGATTTAGATTTACTAAATTCAGCTTTCCATGACGATGCCGAAGTCAGATATGGAAGTTATGACGGCCATTATGCTGAATTTACAAAGATGGTCGTGGATGGTCAGGCGGATATGGACTATACAACTCATACTGTTGTGAATGAATATTATGATATTGATGCTTCTAGTAATAAAGGAAAGGGTGAAATTTATGTGCTCGCCTTTTTAGCCGCTGGGGGATCAGAGTATTTAGTTGCGGGCCGATATATTGATCACTATGAATGCCGCGATGGTGATTGGAGAATTTCCTTAAGACAATATATCTTTGACTGGAGTCATACAGGTGATGATTCAAACACTGATCCAAACGGATTATTTGCTGCTTTAACTTACAGGGGTAAGCATACTATGGATGATATTTCATATGATGTTTTGGGTGAATAATTATTTAGCTACCGTTCCACCATCAATTACAAATTCGCTGCCAGTGACATAAACAGATTCATCTGAAGCTAAAAACAAAGCACAGTTAGCTATATCCTCTGCAGTACCCATTCTTTTTAAAGGAATAGCATCTGTTAATGCAGTAATATCTCTACCCCTTGCTTCAACAACTTTTGGATCATTCATGTTTGTTGCCATAAACCCAGGGTGTATTGAATTACAACGAACATTAAAATCACCATACTCTATAGCAATATTTTTAGTTAATAAACGAACACCACCTTTACTTGCGTTATAGGCCGAACAATTTGCAAGACCAACAATTCCAGCTATAGATGAAATATTAATTATAGAACCATTTTTTTGTTCACGCATATTAGGTAAAAATGTTTTACAACCTAAAAATATAGACTTTAAATTAACATCTATGGTTTTATCCCATTCTTCTTCTGAAGTTTCCTCTATAGGTTTAATAATTGCTATTCCGGCGTTATTAACAAGAATATCAATTTTATCATATTTATCTAAGGTTTTACTTTTAACTTCCGCCCAACCCTCAGGAGAGGTAACATCATGTTCAATAAAAAAAGCTTCACCATTTGAGCTTAAAATTTCATCCTCAACTTTTTTTCCACCTTCAACATCAATATCTGTAAGAATTACTTTTGCACCCTCTCTAGCAAAAGCTATTGACATTGATCTACCCAGACTAGGGTTAGATGCCCCACCCGTAACTATTGCGATTTTATTATCTAATCTTCCCATTATATTTCCTTATATTAAATTTCTGTGTGGATTAAAAAATTTACGTATCTCATCTATTAAAACCTCTGGCTCTTCCATAGGCGCAAAATGTCCACCTGATGATTTAACGTTCCAGTATTGAATATTATGCTCTTTTTCCATCCATTTTCTTGGTCGAAATATCACATCCCCTTCAAATATTGTAAACCCTGTAATACTCTCAACCATTGGATGTCTGTCATGTGAAGGCTTCCAAACATTTTGTATTGCCTCATAGTAATATCGCGCCGAGGTTCCAAAACTTTCGCTTAGCCAATAAATCATAGCTGTATTTATAAGATCGTCTTTAGAAAAACGACTTTCAATATTTCCTTTGCAATCACTCCACGCACGTCTTTTCTCTATTAACCATGCCAGTAGGCCAATAGGTGAGTCATTTAATCCATACGATAAAGTTTGAGGTCTTGAGGCTTGTATCTGAAAATAACCATTTCCTTCTGTAACAAAGTCCATATTTTTTTCATGCCATTTTTTTTCACTATCACTGTAAAAACTTATGTCGGGATGAGGATTTGTAACAAAATCAATTGGTACTGCCATATGTGTATGGATTGCTGGTACTATTTCAGAGTATTTATGACCCAATTGAAGAGTAACTGCCGCTCCCCAGTCACCACCATGAGCAAAAAATTTTTTATATCCTAAAATATCTGTCATAAGTTGAACCCAAAGATCTGAAGTTCTCCAAAAATTAATTCCTGTTTCCTTTAGAGGTGTTGAAAATCCATACCCTGGCAAGGACGGTACGATTACATCAAATGATTGCTCAATATCTCCACCATATTGTTCTGGATGCGCTAGGGGTCCAATAACTTTTTGATAGTCCCAAAAAGTCCAAGGCCATCCATGAGTAAGAATTAATGGCTTGGAGTTTTCTCCAGATCCCTTTTCATACATAAAGTGAATTGGTATATTATCTATTTTGATTTTATAGTGGGAGAACTTATTTATTTCTTTTTCTTGTTTCTTCCAATCGTAATGATTTAACCAGTAGCTAATTAAATCTTTTAGATAAGTTTCTTCAGTACCGTATTTCCAATCTTTATTTCCAAAATCATTGGATACACGTGAATTTTTAACTCGATAATTGATATCATTAAGTACATTTTGCTCAATATTTAAAATAAAGGAGTTATCTTTTATCTTATTGTTCATCTAGAGCTTCCATTTTTCATTATTATTAAATTAAAATTTAGAGAAAATTAAAGGAATACGTTTCTTAAATTTTACCTTCTTCTTTGGTTTCTTATAAAATTACGAATTTCTACAATATTCTCATAATCTTCATGATTAACTTTTATAAACCCTTGGCTCTCGCCAAAGGTAATTTCTTTAAAGCACTGTTCATCTATATTTTTTAGATTGAGGTTATGATTTATTAACTCATTTTTAAATTCATCGGGGAGATCTTTTCTAATAACATGGGGACCATTCATAATAAAACCAGATAGCCAAATTACCCTTAGTTTATCCATATCGAGTAAACCTTTTTTAATCATATTTCGGAATACACCTCTTGTATAACCTTCCTCAACATCTCCTTGGCCTGAAACCCAAGTAGCTCCAGCATCATACTGACCATTTAAGACTGCAATAATTGCCTGCTCATGTCCCCCAGCAAATCCTGTTCTACTAAAAAATTCAGATGGGTTAATACCTCTTTGATGTAGCTCAAAAGAGGGAACCAGATAACCTGATGTTGTATTTGGATCAGACCAAGCTACAGATTTACCTTTCATATCCTCAATAGAGTATATATTGGAATCCTTTCGAACATACATCGCTGATTTATAACCGTTAGAGCCATCGGTTTCCTTTATAGTAATAATTGGCTCAACTGCATTGGGATTATCTATATACATAGCTGCATAAGCAGATGGCCCTACACTTGCGTAGTCTAGAGTTTTTCCAAGTAATCCATGAATTATTCCTGCTACATCAGAGGCTGGATAAAATTTGACAGGGATATCTAATTGCTCTTCAAGATAGTTTCTCCAGCATTCATAATTTTTTAATCTATCAGCCTCATTTTCTCCTCCAGCAAGTCCAATTTTTAATTCTTTTAATTCTTTTCGCCAATCAGAAAAAGCTAAGTTTGGAGATAAAATTAGAAAAAAAGAAATAATAAGAAAAATAAAGGAATTACGTAAAATCATTATGGATCTCTATAAAATTGTATATTGATTAACATTTATATCTTATTAAGTGTCAATATGACTTTTAAAATATAAGTATGATTTCATTGATTTTATTAAAGAAATTAAATTTTTAACTATTTATTCAATGAATAAAATTAATTTATAACTTGAATATAGTTATTGATCGTATAGCCTTTTCATTTAATGAATTTAAAAATGAAAAATCGGGGAGGGATTTCATATGAGAATTTCTAATAATATATTTGTTTATTTGACGATATTAATGATACCAATTTTTTTGGGAATGGAAGCTAAAGCCCAAGATGAAGGTGTTGAAGAGATTGTAGTTACAGGTAAGGCCATCAAAGAAAGCCAAATGGCTGCTATTGAGGCAAAGCGTCAAGCTGTAAATGTAGCTGATATTATATCAGCAGATGCTATTGGTAGATTTCCAGATGTGAATTTATCTGATGCACTTGGAAGATTGCCTGGTATTTCAATAGAAAGAGACCAAGGTCAAGCAAGATATGTAAGTTTTAGAGGAACTCCAAAACGTTATACTACAACTGCATTTAACGGAATAAATATTCCCGGTGTCGAAAATGGACGAATTCCTAGATTTGACTCCTATCCAGCGGTTATTACTTCTCAGGTTGTAGCAAATAAAGCGATTACAGCTGATATGCCTGGGGAATCAATTTCTGGATTTATTAATATTAAAACTTTTAAACCATCAGATATTAAAGGATTTTCTTTTTCTGTTGAAGTAGGAATGGGTGAACAAGATCAGGGCGGAGGCGATACCTCCAAAGAGAATTTGAGACTTTCCTATTCCAATGATGATTTTGGTTTTGTAGTATACGGCTCAGCACACAATAATGAGCAAATTACAGATAACCGAGAGCCTACATACGGCGGAAAAAAAGGTGCTCAAACTCCAGATAGAATTGATTTTAGAAGCTATAGAGTTGAAAGAGAGAGTGAAGCTTTTGGCGGAACTATAGAAAAATATCTAGAAAATGGTGGTAGAATTTTTCTTACCTCACTAAATACAGAATTTCTCGATAATGAAGAAAGAAATGATTTCCGAGCTTATGTAAAAAATGGAACCCCTACAACTGGATCAGGATTTACAGGAAGTGCTAGAAGGCTTTTCAATGATGCTCGTTACGTAAATAAAACTGAGATGAATACAATAGGTATTGATACAGTAATAGGTAGCTGGGATATTGAAGCTCAAGTTAGTAAAATTGATACTACTTTTGATACCTTTATGCCAATTGGTTATTTTATTGGTGGCGGACAATTAAAGAATCTTTCTTATGATATTTCAGATCCTCAAAACCCAATTGTTAATTTTGATGGAACGTATCGAGATATTGATTATAGTACCCAGCTTCTTGTTGATGCTATTGGCGGACTTTATACCGAAACTGATCAATTTAAAATTGATATAAGTAGAGATAATAACAGAGGTCAATTTAAGTTTGGATTTCAGTATGATGATAGAATAGCCACTGGAGGAGGAGCAACTCTTGCTACCGTAACTAATGCAAAAGGATATCCATCAGATGAATGTAATCCTAAAGATTATATGTTGGGTGATTTTGCTAGCCCAAGAGATAATAGCGTTGGTGCTTTCTATACAGATAATGTCGCGCTTTACCAATGTATAAAAGATACTGGCCGTACTCGATCAGATTTCCCGGACGATGAAAAAATTGATATTGAAGAAGTTTTATTTGCCGCTTATATAATGCAAACTTTTGAAATGGAATGGGGATCAATTGTTGCAGGCCTTAGAGTCGAAGACACTGAATATGAAACTAGTGGTTTTAAATTAGCAACTGTAAGTGCAGACGATATTGGCTATGGAAATGTTGCAGCTGGAGCCAAAGAAGCATTAACAGTTAAAAGAAGTTATACCAATTATCTTCCAAGTCTCCATATTAATTATGATATGGCTGATGATGTAAAACTTCGTCTTTCTTATTCAACCGGAATAAGTAGACCATCGTATATTGAATCAAGAGCAGCGGCATCAATTGGTATTATTACTCAAGAGATTACAGGCGGTAATCCTTTCTTAAAAGAAGAAGAGTCATGGGGTATAGATGCTGCATTTGAATGGTATTATGATGAAGCAAGTCTTTTTTCTGTAACGGTTTTTCATCGTGAAATTGATAATGTAATTTCTGAATCCAATTCAAAAGTAGACGGAAGTCTGTATTCTGATTCAGCAGAACCAGGCGAATTATGGGACCTAGCTGCATTTGGGAATGGTAAGGATGGCGAACTTCAAGGTCTTGAAATTTCTATAAATGCTAGGATGGATAATTATATCGATGGATTTTTCTCCGGCTTTGGAGCATCACTAAATGTCGCATTAATTGAATCCGAATATACAACTCCTGAGGGTAAAGTTTTTGCGCTTCCTGGACAATCGGATACAAATTATAATGCAAGTGTATTCTATGAGGACCATGGATTTTCTGCTCGATTAACCTATCGCTACAGAAGCGAATGGCTTGATGAAACTGAAACAGGAGCAGTATTTAATCTAGGTGGAGGAGTTTATTGGGCTGCCCAGAACCGTCTTGATGCATCAGTTCGATATGATCTTGAGGCATTAACTGGTCAAAAAGCATCAATCTTTGCTGATTTTAATAATATTACTGATGAATCAGATATGCGATATACTGCCCAAAGATGGAATGTAAACCAAGTTGAGTCTTTTGGTAGAAGCTTCCTCGCTGGAGTTCGTTACGCATTTTAATAATTAGTAATATTAAATAAAAACCTCATATAATTCTTATGTGAGGTTTTTTATTGCATTAGAGGGCTAAATAGTTAGTATTTTGTTATGAAAATTATTAAATATATACTTGTTGTTTTTGTTTTAACTGTAATTTCTGTTTTTTGGTTTAATGGGAAAGAAATTCCATCATTTGAACGTCCTATTCCAGTAAAATTTTCTGAAAATCTAAGAGAAGATTATAGAAAATTACCTTTCACTGGTGCGCATAATTTTAGAGATTTAGGTGGTTATAAAACTGAAGATGGAAGAACTCTCAAATGGGGTAAACTTTATCGCTCTGACGATCTTCACTTGCTTACGGACGAAGATTTAAAATATCTTTCAAGATTAAATATAAAATCGGTAGTAGATTTCCGTTCTGATGAAGAAAGAGGGGCCGAGCCTGATAGGTTAACGCCAAATATGACCCAAGTACTTCTTCCAATAAAATTTCAGCCTAAAGAAATCGGTGATATACCCTTAGCAAGTTTTATGAAAGATGTAACTCTTGGCAATATAGATGCTAGCAACTTATTAAGAGATTTTAATATTGTAATAGTTAATGAATTTGCAGAGGAATATAAAAAATTCTTTAGGCATATAGTAGAAAATAATGCTGAGCCTATTGTTTTTCATTGTACTGCAGGAAAAGATAGGGCTGGTTTTGCTAGCGCAATGATATTGTCTGTTCTTGGGGTTCCAAGAGAAAAAGTCATTGAAGATTACTTGTTGACCAATACTTATGTTAAAGATCATGTTGATAGTGCGATGTTAGAAATTGAAATGAAAACTTTCTTTCAAGCAGATACGGATAACTTAAGAAAAATTCATTTAGTTGAAGAAAGATACATACAAGCTGCATTTGATACTATTGATAGTGAATGGGGTAGTATGGATAATTTTATTTCCGGGGCTTTAAGCTTAACTGAAGAAGATATCTTAAAATTAAAAGATTTTTATTTACAGTAAAACTTTTATACTTTTCATTTTCTTTAAATTGATATTTTCTCTTTTTAATTTTTGTAAATACGTTTGGATTGAATTATCTTTGATTATAATTCGTAGAATTCTTATTTTAAATTATTGTGATATTAATAAATTACAAAACTAGGCTTAAAAACTATGTCGAGAGAAATTCCAGATGATCATCCTTCATTAGACCTTAAAAAGGCTTTAAATTTTGTGTTATCAACTCTTGAGAAAGGTGTAACAGAACGAGGCCATGATTTTCATCTCCTTGTTTTAGGAACTTTAGATGAGGAAAATAATCCACAAACTAGGAATGTTGTTTTAAGAAAGGTCGATTTATCTCAATCACTCCTTCGCTTTCATACGGATAAAAGATCAAATAAGATTTTGGATATTAAAAATAATAATTCTATTTCTCTTCTTGGATATGATAAATCAAATAAACTCCAGGTAAGAATAATGGCAAGAGCTGAAATAGAATCTTCACAAGAAACTTTGTTGGATATTTGGTCTGATATGTATCCAATGAGCAGAGAGTGTTATCGAGTTAATGACGCCCCAGGCAAGGCTGTTTCATCAAAAGACGATGTTTTTTTTGAAGAAGAGGGGGCTGATAAAATGAATGGGTTTGAAAACTTTACAATTGTAAACTGTTATATTGACTCCATAGAAACTCTCTTTCTTCACTCCTCAGGGCATTTAAGAGCAAAATATCAAAATGAAAACAATCAATTCACTGGTCAATGGCTAGTTCCATAAAATGACAATTAACTATAGCTCAGGAAATGATATTATTATTCCAACAAATAATACGACATATAGAGGCTTAAAAGGCGATGATATTTACGTAATATCAAAAGCAATACCATCTGACGCATCCCTAACTATTGTTGATACAGAGGGTAAAAATACTATTCAATTAACTGATGGATTAGAAATTTTATCAACTAAATTTTCTTCCAGCGCTTTTCAAATTACACTTTCAAATGGAGCAATTATAAATATTAGCGCGGCTGATAAAAACTCATATGAGATTGGAGGAAATATAACCGGAGGAATACGAGTTGACCAAAAAAATTATCTAGAATTTTCAAAATTATTTGGAATTCAAACATTCCCAAAAACTGGTGCATTATCTGGTGATACAAATATAGTAATTAAAGAGACAAGTCTTGGCTCTAATAATATAGATTTTTCTTGGATTGAGAAAACCCCAGATAGCATTGGCCTGGATGATATTGAGGTAAATGAATTAATGGATTTTGTAAAAGTTCCTGGATTTAATACGCAAGCTGCTATTTTGATTCAAGGACATAATATAATTGCAGAGTATTATGATGAGGGATACGATAAGTCTAGTTTAGCAACAAGTTGGTCGGTTGCTAAGAGCTTTACCTCTACTTTAATTGGTATAGCAATTGATGAAGGCTATATAAATTCTATCAATGATCCTATCACTGATTATCTACCTGAATGGAGAGGAAAGGATCAAGATAACATTTTATTAAAACATCTTCTAGCAATGCAATCGGGGATGGACGACCATCCATTAGCAGGAGTTGTTTTTTCAACGAATATGGTCAAATACTCTCTTGATAGAGATATTGTAAGGCCTCCAGAAACAGCCTTTAGTTATTCTAACGAAGATTCTATGTTGCTAGGTGAGATTTTAGAAAATGCTACAGGTTTATCTGTTCAAGATTATGCTGATAAGAAACTTTTTGATATTCTAGAGGTTCAAGATAAATGGTGGACCGATCAGGCTGGTAATACAGTTACCTACGCTAGCCTAGATATGACCCCTAGAGATTTTGCAAAATTTGGATTAATGATTGCTCAGGATGGAAAATGGGAAAATAAAGAAGTTGTCTCATCTGGATGGCTTGAATTAGCTACAAACAATTATAATGATTTGGCTCCTTATGGATTTCAATGGTGGACTAGTAATAGTCCAGACGAAAAAGAGTATAATTTTTTTTCAGCAAAAGGTTTGGATGGCCAATTAATTTATGTCTGGCCTGAAATAGATCTGGTCTTTGTTAGATTTACTAAATATCAGCCTGTTGGGGATGAAGAGTCTGCTATAGTTAATTTTCCAATCTCTTATCAGAATACAGAAACCGGTAATTTACCCACTATTAAACTCGAGGAATTACTTTACGATGTTGGTGATAATCTGATACTTAATTCGGATATTATTGTAAGTAATGACTTTGGGTAGAGATATTATGAATATAAAAGAGCGAACAGAACATATGCGTGAGCAGCCTTTATTTCAAGGAATGGGTTTTAATAAGATTTTAGATTTTAGTAAGGAAGATAGCTCTATTAGACTAGAATATATTGCTGAACATCGTCACTGTCATTCTGGAAATATTGTACAGGGCGGATATGTAACTGGATGGATAGACTCAGCAATGGCTCACAGCGTTATGATACCAACTAATTTTGAGTTTAGCCCCCTAACTCTTGAGCTAAAGATAACTTTTCTTAAGTCTGCTAATCCTGGCCCAGTTATTGCTGAGGCAAAAGTTATTAAGCTTGGAAGATCTATTGCTTTTGTTGAAGGATCACTAATAGATAAGGACGGCAATCTTATAGCAAAAGGGACTTCAACAAATAAATTAGTACCTATGCCTGTGCAATAGCTATTATATTTCTAATGATGGATCAGATGAATCCTTGTCTGGATCTGATAGATCTGCCCAAGCTTTAATCGATAAGGGTATAGAAATTATATATACAAACCCTATAAGGCTTAATGTAATCCAAGGTGAATTTAATAAACAAATAAAGACAATGGATACCGATAAAATAATCTTTAAGTCTTTAAATTTTTTTATTTGAAATCGAACATGCTTACCGGAAAACGTTGGAATTTTACTTACAAGAAGAAGTCCAATAATTACTATATAAACACATGTTAAAGTAGGTGTTTCAAAAGCCCAATTGAATCCTAAAAAGGAATGTATAAGAGGTAATAAAACTAAACCAGCACCAGCAGGTGTTGGAACTCCTGTAAAGAAGTTTGGGTATTTTTTATTTTTTGAGTCAATATCAACATTGAATCTTGCTAAACGAAGACAGGATAAAACTATAAAAGTCAGTATAGCAATCCAAGCAGTTATTCCACTATCTTGCAGAATAGAAATATAAATTAATAAACCAGGCGCTATACCAAAGTTCAAAAAATCAGCCAATGAATCAAGCTCTGCTCCAAGTTGGGATTCACTTTTAAAAAGCCTAGAAAATCTTCCATCTAAGACATCACAGACAGAAGCCATTACAATACATATTACGCTCAACTCAAATTGATTTGATAAAGCAAAACGTATTGCTGTAATACCAAAACATAATCCTATTAAGGTTGTGATATTTGGTATCATTGATTTAATTGAATTTTTTTTCATAAGTATGCTTTTATTCTATTTATTATTTAAGACAACTTTTAAATTCACAGCGAACCAATAATTGTTTCACCAGCCTTTACTGTATCACCAATTTTTACAGCTGCTTTAGATCCTTCAGGAAGATAAATATCCACCCGAGAGCCAAATCTTATTAAGCCAAATCTTTCACCAACATCAATTTTATCTTTATTACTAACAAAACTTAAAATTCTTCTAGCTATTAATCCTGCTATTTGAGTAACAATTATCTCTTTATTGTCATCTGTTTCAATTATAAGGCTATTTCTTTCATTTTTTTCACTAGCCTTATCTAAACTTGCGTTAAGAAATTGCCCTTTTTTATAAACTATTTCTCTAATTGTTCCTTTAACAGGACTTCTATTAACATGCACATTAAACACGTTCATAAAGACACATATACGAAACATCTCTTTTGAATCCATTAATAGTTCTTTCGGAGGCTTTGCTTTGTCTATAAGGCATATTTTCCCGTCTGCCGGGCTTATGATTTTATTTTTTATATTTGGAGTTTTTCTATCAGGATCTCGAAAGAACCAGACAACAAAAAATGTTAGAAGAAATCCTATAATAGCAAAAGGTAGCCATACCATTAATAATAATGATGAGGTTAAAAAGAAAATAGTTGCAAATTTCCACCCCTCTTTATGAATTAATGAGACTGTTTTTTTTAATGAAAACATTTTATAAGTTCCTTTTAAAAGAATTATTTGTGTAAAGCATGACATATGTACCTTAATCCTTTAAAATTGAAAGCATTATTGATACTTATATCAAAATAGAAATTAATAATATTAAGGAGGTATCGAAGTGATAGAATTTTTTAAATCAGCTGGTTTATTTATTGTTTGTTTAATATTAAGCCGCTTTATTGGTTTACCTGCTAATTTTACCCCTATTATTGCTGTTGCATCCTTTATGCCTTTTTTGACGAGTAATCGTTATATTCAACTATTTTTGCCAATTGGAGTTTTAATTTTAACTGATCCGTTTTTAGGATTCTATTCTTCAATGCCTGTTGTTTATTTTTGTATTTTATTTGCCAGTATTTTATCTTTTTTATCAAAAGATCTTTCATATAAGAATCTTATTATAAGAGGTATTGCATCGGTTGCTGTCTGGCACATATTTGTTAATTTTTCTGTTTGGCTTTCTGGTGGCTTAGGCTACTCACTTTTCAATACTTACTTATTGGCTTTACCTTTTGACCTCAGGCTATTGATAAGTACTCTGATATTTTCAAGTTTATTTTATGTTTTAAGAGAGATTGCTATTAGTTTTTACAATCGTTTATATACAAATTCTTAATTTTATTTTGAAATACCCATTTAAAGGAATCAGAAAAGTTATTATTTTTCTATTTATTATAATAATTGCTTTTTCTAATATACACGCCATGGAAAATCCATTTTATAAAAATTATAAAACTCAATTTGAGATACCACCCTTTTCAGAAATAGAGGAAAAGCATTTTATGCCAGCTTTTATTAAAGGTATGGAAGAACATAATAATGAAATAGAGCAAATAATTCAAAACATAGAGAAACCTTCCTTTGAAAATGTTATAATTGCTATGGAGCGCTCGGGAGAATTATTAGATAAAGTTAATGCTGTATTTTTCAATCTTTCTGGATCAGCGACTAATGAAAAATTACAGGAAATTGAAAAGAAAATTTCTCCCAAACTTTCTCAACATTATGACTCCATAAGTCTCAATCCATATATTTTTAAAAAGGTTAGCTTGTTATGGGAAGACGTTGATAATTTAAACTTATCACAAGAAGAAAGAAAAATTTTAGAAGAAACTTATAAAAGGTTTATTAGAAGTGGAGCTCTTCTGCAAGGTTCAGACAAAGATAGATATTCAGAAATTAATCAAGAAATATCAAAACTTTCAGTGCAATTTTCTCAAAACTTACTAGCAGAAACAAACAATTTTGAAATTATACTTGGCAAGGATGACTTAAAGGGTTTGCCAGAAGATATTATTAGCCTTGCTAAGGAAGAGGCTGATAATAAATATAAAAAAACATCTAATATTAAGTATAGTAATAAATATATATTTACCTCTCACAGAAGCAGTATGTATCCTTTTCTTACCTATTCAGAAAGACGAGATTTAAGGGAGAAACTTTATATTGGTTATATAATGAGGGGTGATAATGATAACGAATACGATAATAAGAGTATCACTTCAAAAATTGCTTCATTAAGAGTTGAAAAGGCCAATATCCTTGGCTTTGAAACACACGCTCATTATGTTCTTGATAATACAATGGCAAAAACACCTGATGCTGTTTATGAGCTTCTTAACCAATTATGGAAACCTGCATTAAACAGAGCAAAAGATGAGCTTCAAGAATTACAAAAATTTGTTAATAAAGAAGGTCAAAATTTTAAAATTGCATCTTGGGATTGGTGGTATTATTCGGAAAAAGTTAGAAAAGAAAAATATAATTTAGATGAAGAGGAAATAAAAAATTTCTTCACCCTAGATAATACTATTGATGGAATATTTAAAACTGCCAATAAACTTTTTGGATTAACATTTGAAGAAAAATTCGATATTGAACTTTATCATCCTGATGCAAGGGTGTGGCAAGTTAAGGACGAAAACGGATCTCATTTAGGTTTATATATAGGAGACTATTATACCCGTTCAAGTAAAAGGGGTGGAGCGTGGATGAGTACTTTTAAAGATCAGTCAAATTTTGATGGAAGGGAAAGACCAATAGTAGTTAATGTTTGTAATTTTCCTCCGCCAACCAAAGACAAGCCATCTCTTTTAAGTTTTGAACACGTGACTACATTATTTCATGAATTTGGTCATGGCCTTCATGGTTTATTAACAAATACTCATTATGAAAGTTTATCGGGAACCTCAGTTTCAAGAGATTTTGTTGAATTTCCGTCTCAAGTATTAGAGCATTGGGCAAGTGAACCAGAATCTTTAAAATCCTATGCTAAGCATTACAAGACTAGCGAAGTAATTAGTGATGAACTGATTGATAAAATGAAGAATGCGAGTAAATTTAATCAAGGATTTGCCAACACTGAATATTTAGCAGCAACTTATTTAGATATGGATTGGCATAGCCTCAAGTCTACAGATATTCAAGATACTAATGATTTTGAAAAAAGCTCTCTTAAGAAAATAGGCCTAATAGATGAAATAGTTTCTCGTTATAGAACTACTTATTTTCAACATATTTTTACCTCTTCATATTCAGCTGGCTATTATAGTTATATTTGGGCTGCAGTTTTAGATTCGGATGCTTTTTCCGCCTTTAAGGAAAGCGGAGACATCTTTAACCAAGATTTGGCAAGTAAATATAGAGAATATATCCTTGAAAAAGGGGGTACGGAAGACCCTATGGAGCTATACCGTAAATTTAAAGGTAGCAACCCTAATATAGGTCCGTTACTAGAGGATAGAGGTTTAAATTAGGTGGTACAGCCACTTAGATTTGAACTAAGGACCTCCTGGTCCACAACCAGGCGCTCTAACCAACTGAGCTATGGCTGCCCACCAGGTATTTATCTATCACTATAAAGAGTTTTTCAAAAGTCCTAATTAATTTTTTCCTAATTTTCTCAAACCTTGGCACAGATATGGCCTTTTACAAAAACTAATTAATGAATATTTAGAGAAATAAAATACCATTTTTTTATGAAAAAATGGCGGTTTTTAGTAATAAGTGACCATAAACTATAGGTTTCTGGTGCCACTGTTGCACTTTTTAACGATATATGTTTGGCTTGTAATATGTTTGGTTTATTAAAAAAATAAAGGAATAACTAAAAAAATATAAAAATGATAAAAAAATACATTACTGTTTACGTAACGATTGGGGCATTTTTTATAACTTCAACAAATTTTAATCTTTTTCAAGTACAAGCTCAAACCACTAGAGTTATAGATGAAATTGTTGTTACTTCTAGAAAGAGAACTGAAAGCAGTCAAGATGTTCCTTTACCTTTAGTAGCTTTGCGCGAAGAGTCTCTCGAAGAGCTTGGCATTAATGTATTTGAAGATTATTTATTGCAACTCCCGAGTGTTACTGCTGGTGGCTCAGGTCCTGGTCAAAGTACAGTTTATATTCGAGGTTTGGCCTCTACTACACCAAATTTAACTACTGCAGGTGTTGCAGGTTTATCACCTAACGTTTCTTTTTATCTTGATGAGCAACCTTTGGCTCAACCAGGAAGAAATCTTGATGTTTATGCTGCAGATATTGAGCGTATTGAGGTTCTGTCAGGTCCTCAAGGAACACTTTTTGGAGCAAGTTCACAAGCTGGCGTTGTAAGAATGATCTCTAATAAACCTACTCCTGGAGTTTATGAAGGTAGTCTTGAGGTTGAATCAAGATATATGCCAGAAGGAGATATGGGTGGAAAATTAGAAGCAGTCATTAATGTTCCAATTAATGATACAACCACATGGCGTTTGGTAGCTTATAGAGATAGAAGGGGTGGTTATATTGATAATGTAGCTGGATTGCTTGATGCTAGTCAATCAGGACGCTTTAGATCAGAGGGTACAGTAAGATCAAATGGAATTCCGGTTTCAAGCACAAGGAAAGGTTTTCAGGCTGGATCTGATTTATCTAATGTTGATTTTAAAAAAGCGAAAGCTAGGGAAGAAAAAGATGCAAATGAAACAACATATACCGGATATCGTACAAGTATTTTAAAAGATCTTGGTGATAGCTGGAGTGCTTTATTTTCTTATTCTAATCAAACTATTGAATCCGATGGTGTATTTTTTGCTGACCCAGATTTAGATGACCTTCAGGTCCAAAGATATAGTGATGATAGCATCAAAGATGAGTTTAATAATATGAGCTTAACAATTGAGGGGTCAATTGGTGATCTCGAAGTGCTTTATGCTGGGGCATATACTGATAGAGAAACATCTCAAAATGTTGATTACACTGATTATCTTTTTATTGGACAATATTTGCCATACTACATTTGTGATGGATCTGTTACATATCCTGGTTCATCT
>ENA-ORDR01000030-ORDR01000030.1-marine-metagenome-genome-assembly--contig:-NODE-30-length-76147-cov-15.736874_pt1 | contig 76147 bp, 75 predicted proteins | sample MGYA00240993_ERZ508538 | MGnify/ENA primary metagenome ERZ508538 (study PRJEB26207, sample SAMN05421999) | marine metagenome | isolation source: Monterey Bay, California, USA | place: USA:Monterey Bay... | reverse complement strand
TTTGTCGTTGTGCCACACTCTCTTTCCTCCCCGCACAAATTATAACAATCATGGGCGTAGCCATAAAAATGTGGAGGTAATAGTATGACAATATCAACAGGAGATATACTAGGTCATTCTCAAGTAGGTGTATATCTAAGCGTAGTAGGGAATAATTTGTTTTACCCCGCATCTCTTGATAAGCCAGTAATTGAAGAAATAGCTCAAGTTTTCGATATTGAAATGAATCCATTATTAATTGGTGGTTCTGCTTTAATTGGTAGTCTCATATGCGGAAACAGTAAAGGAATAGCAGTAGCAGATATTGCTACCGAAGAAGATCTTGATACTCTGTCTAGTTATGGGGATGTTGTAATTTTAGAAAGTGGGGTAAATGCTGCAGGTAATTTACTTGAATGTAATGATTACGGAGCCGTAGTCAGCAAATCAATCCCTAACCCTGGGGTTGAATTGATTGGAGAGATACTCGGTGTAAAAACCTCTAGAGTTAGGGTGGCTGGTCAAGATACAGTTGGTTCACTACTTGTAGCTAATAATAAGGGGATTTTAGCACACCCTGATATCACAAGTTACGAGGTTAGTGAAATTGAGAAAACTATGGATGTACCAGTAATGGTTGGCACAGTATGTTTCGGATCTCCTTATGTGGGTGCTGGTTGTGTCACTTCAGAAACTAATGCACTAGTAGGTTCGGGTTCGACCGGTCCTGAATTAAATAGAATTGAAGATGCCTTAGGTCTTATTTGATTATATTGCAGTAGGAGCAACGTGATCGTCTCCTTTGTTGTCAGTTTTTCTCACTCGATTCCATACATTTTTCATCAATAAATCATGATGTAATTCACAATAATGAAATCTTTTATATGCCTCTCTGAAAGAATAAGCTTTATTCCCCGTTGAAACTAAAAATCCTTCTGGCGATAAACGACTGATGTTGTTACCAATCTCTGTACATTCACCATAATCGCAACTATTCATACTCTTCCGCCTGACTATACCTTAATTGAACTTCTCTAATTTTTGCTAATATTTTCTGGTTCTATTACTATCAATGGCATATTAGCTTCAATACTTTCTCCGGATTGACAATTTATTTCAATAATTTCTCCCGATAATGGTGCTTGGATTTCATTTTGCATTTTCATAGCCTCCAATATCATTACAACTTGACCTTGCTTAACTATATCTCCCAATTTGACATTTAATGAGACAATTTTACCTGGTATCGATGAAGATATTTTCCCTGAGAGTTTTCTCTTACTACCTCCTCTTTTCCTCTTTTTAGATGAATTTACAGTATTATCTTCATCTATCTTAATCGAGAAATTAATACCCTCGATTTCAACATCCCAAAACTCTCCATTTTTTTCAAGTATTACTTCGAATTCTTGTCCATCTACAGTGACCTTTCTTTTTTCCGACATAATATCACCTCGATGTACTTCTTTTCGACTTAGATCTAAACAAGTTTCTTCTGCCTATTAATGTCCTTCTATGGTCTATTGACCATTCTTTTCCTTTCGCTCTATATGGCGATGGTGTTAGAAATTCTCCTTCTGAGGTGTGTAGAATTACCGCTGCAATTGCGACTCTTCTAAGAAAATCTTCTCTTTCCTTCTTTTTTATCATTAACAACCCTCACAATGGAATATTTCCATGTTTTCTTGCTGGTCTACTTTCTTCCTTATCTAAAAGTGCTCCAAGTGCTTTTGTAAGCACTTTTCTAGTGTCCCTTGGTTTAATTACATCATCTAGATAACCTAAAGCCGCAGCTTGATATGGATTAGCGAATGTCTCATTATAATCTTCTACGAGTCTCTCTCTTTCTTGTTCAGGATTCCCTGCACTATTAATTCTCCTTTTATGGATGATTTGTACAGCTCCATCTGCTCCCATTACAGCGAGTTGAGCACTTGGCCAAGCTATGTTGTAATCTCCTCTAATGTGCTTCGATGACATTACGTCATATGCACCACCATATGCCTTTCTTGTAATCACAGTAATTTTTGGCACTGTTGCTTCAGCATATGCATATAGTAATTTTGCTCCATGTCGTATTATACCTCCCCACTCTTGATTAGCTCCAGGTAGAAAACCAGGTACGTCAACTAGAGTTACAATTGGTATATTAAAAGCATCACAGAATCTTACAAATCTTGCTGCCTTTACAGAAGCATCAATATCTAAGCAGCCTGCCAATACTTTAGGCTGATTAGCAACTAATCCTATAGTGTGACCGCCTAATCTTGAGTAGCCAATGATGATATTTGGTGCAAAGTCAGCCTGTACCTCTAAAAATGCACCATCGTCTACTATTGATTCTATTACATTTAGCATATCGTAAGGTTGTGTTGGGATTTCTGGAACTAGATTATCTAACTCTTCACATATTCTAGAAAGGGGATCATTAGTAGCCACTACTGGAGGTTTTTCAAGATTATTCGAGGGTAATAATTGAATTAAATCTCTCACGACTTCTAGCGCATCATCATCATTTTCAGCTGTGAAATGCGTCACTCCAGATTTGGTGGCATGCGTAGAGGCTCCTCCTAAGTCTTCAAATGAAACTTCTTCGTTTGTTACTGTTTTAATCACTTCTGGCCCTGTGATGAACATATGGGATGTTTTATCGACCATAATTACGAAGTCGGTAATTGCTGGAGAGTAAACTGCACCTCCTGCACATGGACCCATGATTACTGAGATCTGGGGGATTACTCCACTCGCTCTGACATTTCTAAAGAATATCTCTGCATAGGAACCTAAACTTGCTACTCCCTCTTGGATTCTAGCGCCTCCACTATCGTTCAATCCAATTACTGGTGCTCCAGTCTTTAGAGCCATATCTAATATTTTACATATCTTTAAACCATGCATTTCTCCTAATGAACCTCCATAAACAGTGAAATCTTGTGCAAAGCAATAAACAGTTCTACCATTTATTGTCCCATGTCCACATACAACTCCATCACCAGGTATGATATTCTTATCCATTTCGAAATCTCTACACCTATGTTCTACAAGTGAATCTACCTCCATAAATGAGTTTTCGTCTAGTAATTGTTCTATTCTTTCTCTAGCAGTTAATTTCCCCTTCGAATGTTGGGCAGCAATCCTATTTTGCCCCCCTCCTGCCTCAGATTGGGCTTTTCTTCGACGGAGTTCGTCGATACGTTCCTTTACGCCTGACATGTGATAATACGAGATTGGTGAAAGCCACCCAATTAGCATTACCCATGGGAGAACTCCCAAAGTACAGTAAATCGGTTGTTTGAAATCGTTTGACCGCTCGGACAAGTTTGTATGGGTATGCGCATTGTCATTGCGAAGCCGGGTCTTGACGGGCATGATCGTGGCGCCAAGGTTATTGCTCGTGCACTACGAGATGCGGGACATGAAGTAATTTATACAGGTCTGAGGAGAAAGCCTTCAGAGATAGTACGTGTAGTTATGGATGAAGATGCAGTTGCAGTTGGACTATCTACCTTATCTGGTGCACATAATGTACTGATACCCAAAGTATGTCAAGAATTGATATCTAATGAGATGAGCGATATTGTAGTATTCGCTGGAGGAATTATTCCTGAATCAGATAGAGAATTTCTATATTCTTTAGGTGTGAGGGCTATTTTTGGTCCTGGGACATCTACTACTTCAATAATCGAATTTCTAGAAACTATATCTGAGCGTAAAAAAAATAATCTAGAGGTAGGTGTGGGGGAAGATTCTAGGTGGAGATGGGATTGATTCAGGAAAGTATTGACCTCGCTATAAATGGCAATAGAAGAGAATTAGCTAGGCTATTGTCATCTATAGAGTCTGGCGCTAGAATTCCTCTTAAAACTTCAAAACCTTGGGTACTAGGAGTTACTGGTCCGCCTGGCGTAGGTAAATCTACTCTAATTGGTACAATGATAGATGAGTGGGTAAGTAGAGGCGAAAAAGTTGCAGTATTAGCAGTAGATCCCTCCTCTCCGAAAAGTGGGGGGGCATTACTTGCCGATCGTATGAGAATGTCTTCTGCAGACTCTAGCAAATCTGTATTCGTACGTAGTTTAGCAACTAGGAATCACCCAGGTGGTTTGATTCCATTTTTAGATTCCATGATTAATTTACTTAGTTTATGTGGGTGGTCAAGAATTATCATTGAAACAGTAGGTAGTGGGCAATCAGAGATCCGTATTGTGGCATTTGCTGACCGTGTGATGTTAGTAGATGGCCCTGATCGTGGAGATATTATTCAAGCGGAAAAAGCAGGAATAATGGAATTAGCAGATTTAATTGTGATTAATAAATCTGATTTACCTAATGCCTTAAATGCTTCAAATTCAATAAAAAACTCGTTTAGTTATTCCGAAAAGGATAGTAATAAGATGGTTCTCCTTACTTCAGCATTGAATAATGAAGGTATTTCTGATTTAATTAATGAGATAGAGAGATTAAAAATCAATAATGAGCGAAATTCTCTTAGAATGAAAGAAAGACTACTTTCAGCTTGGGATTATTTACTACTTTCCAATCCTTCTTTCAATGAAATATTATTAGACCTAGAGTCAGGAAAGATAAACCTCGATGAAGCGTTGGGAAGACTTTGAGGATTAATTCAAATGGAGATAAATCTATGACCGAAAATCAAATCCCAATAGATATCGATCATGCCAAGCACTCTGTAGGTGGAATCGGCGGGCATTTTTTCAGAAGATTCACTCATGTCTTTATGGCGATAATTCCTATATTGTATTTCACTAAAGGAGATGATATTTCTAATTTTTTTTCCCTGACTTCGAATGAATTTGTAACCTATGCATGTTTAACTTTAGTTCTCCTTGAAATGACAAGGTTATATTTTGGAATAATAATTATTGGTCAGAGAGAATATGAAGCGAAACAAATATCTGCTTTAGCTTGGGGTGCTTTTGCAGTATGCTTAGCATTATTATTATCTCCTGGTTCAGATAGTTCAGAAGGAATGAAATCAGGTCTCTATGCGGCTCCTTTGATATGGGGTTTGACATTTGTAGATCCTATCATGGGTGAAATAAAGCGTTCTAAAAGAGGCCTTAAAATGGCTGTATTAGGGGGTTTAGCAGCATCATATGCCATCTGGTTTGGCAGTTCATACTTCTTGGGTACACCTTTCTTAGCCTCATTGATTTTAGCACCACTAACCGTATTAGGTGAATTACCAAGTGTTAAATGGATAGATGATAATGCCACTATGGTATTACTCCCATTAATCGTCCTACTTATTTTAGAATCATTTTTCTGAAATCTCATGGCGTCATGTTTACAGTCTTATTACTTCTCGAAGGCATGATAGATATGGATGACAAAGAGCAAGATCAAATCGTTGAATCGTCACTTTCACAGAATACTTACGTAATGGTGTGGGTTATTGCCTCACTGGCTTCGTTAGGTATATACGTAATTTATTTCTAGTCCAGTACTTGGGACTGGTTGGCTTAAATAACAGTGTATAGTAGGCATATTTGTGTGTGGTATCACTGGAATTCTAGGTAATGCCGACCTATCAATTTCAAACTCTATGGCTGCATGCTTATCACATAGGGGACCGGATGGATACGGAGGGTATGTGGATGAGGTTGGTAATGCTGGTGTTTCCTTATCTCAATCTCGTTTAGCGATTGTAGATATTGATGGTTCATGGCAACCAATTAAATCTGATCATGGTTGTGTTTTAGTTCAAAATGGAGAAATTTATAATCATGCTAAAATTAAGGATTCAATATCTAATTATCCTTGGCAAACTTCTGGTGACGCAGAAACTATACTTGCTCTACATAGAAAATTTTCATTTAACAATGAAAAGCCACCTCAGATACCAGTTGGTAAGAAAGTAGGCGATTTATTCCGCACTAAAAATGCAGATATCATCGGCAATAATGCTGAGAAGCATAAGTCATGGGTATCGAAATTAGATGGCGTTTGGGGATTTGCAATATGGGATCCTCTATCTCGAGAATTAATTCTTTCCAGAGACCCCATGGGTGTCAAACCTTTATTCAGAACAATAATGCCTGATGGGTCGCTTCTTTTTGGTTCTGAGATTAAATCATTTTATGCTCACCCTGAATTTATTTCTAAACCAGATATTAACTCATTAGCGGTTAGATTGGCTTATGAATATCCGCTTGATTATACGACTTTATTCTCAGGTGTTACATCTGTAGCTCAAGGGACAATCGAAACTTGGTCATTGGATATTGAAGGTAGAGCAGTATTAACAGGAGTATCTAGATATAATCAAGAAAAAATTTCTCCTGAAAATTTCTGGGATCCAAAAGTTGGAGCTAAAGAGTTACTAGATACACTTTATTCCAGTGTGGAAGATCGAATGATGTCCGATGTTCCAATAGGATTAGTTCTATCAGGAGGCTTAGATTCAAGTTTATTGGCAGCGATAACACAAGATATTGCAAATTCGTCGGGAAGTTCTATCCCTGAATGTTGGACGGTAGCAGGAGATGAAGAGAATCCTGATATGATTGCTGCAGTAGATGTTGCTCAAAATCATGAATTAAAACATCATAAAATAATAATAGATAAGGATAAATTTTGGGATGGTTTACCTAATTTTGTATGGAGTGGCGAAGATCTTGATGTTTCTGTACTTTTTTGGCAGCCATTATTCGAAAATATGTCTAAAAAAGTGAAAGTTGGTATTTGTGGGCAAGGTGCTGATGAATTACATGCAGGCTATTCGAGACATAAGATTCTGTCAGAACATGCAAGATTAATTGATGAACGTTTATCTTTATTTGGCGATATTTCTATTGATAATAATTACATTGGAGCAGGTCAGCCATGGATTGACAATAATTTTTCAGCTAAGGATAAATTCTCGAATCTCAGAGATGCCCTGCAATTTGAATTGGATAGAGGGCAATTGACAAATTTTCAACTTAGATTGGGGGATAGGCATAGCATGGCCTATGGTGTAGAAGCAAGGGTGCCATTTTTATCAAAAAAACATAGAAATGAATCTCATAAAATACCTTTAGAATGGAAATTAAGTGGTTTAGATGAGAAGATGGCTCTAAGGGAAGCAGCTAATCTAACAAAATTACCTAAACATATAGTAAGTCGTCCAAAAGTACCTGCAGGGACTGCTACTACTCCAAATATTATTAGTGATTTAATATCTGAATTAACACCTCATGCCATGGAATGGGCTAATGATTATGGGCGTTTATCTCCTATTCTTGCCAATCAACCAGATATGGCTATAGGGATGAGAATTTTCCATGCTATGCATTTCACTGATTATAAGAATGGTATTAGAAAAGGCAATTTAATCGACTTAATTGATGACGTAAGTGACTGGAATAGTCTTTAATCATAATTTTCTATTTATACTATTCTTTTTCTCCTTCTAAAATTGAATTTTCTCCGGAATCAATTTCAACCCCATCCATCCCAACAATCTCATAGTTCGATGGGAATAATGCAATTATAACTCCCGCTACTATACAGAATAATGCCATATAGAATTTAGCTTGAACCATCATTAATTCCAGTCCTATGACAACAAGTAAAAGCCCCCCTAGATTTGAAACCCAGACTAATGTTTTGAATGTTGAAAGTGATACTCCCGTGCTATTCCCAGTTCTTTTAGGCCCAAATTCTGCTCCAAATCTTAATGGATCTTCTTCTTCATTCATCATATCACCTATCTATCATTATTATGGCATCAGTAGGGCATGCTAAAACACAAAGTTTGCACCCTGTACAGGGGTCTCTTAGTATTCTGGCCTTTCTGTTGACTTCAATATTCATTATTGGACTCGCTAAAGGTTTGTCGTAAAGTTCGATAGCATCATCATCACAAACAATAGTACATTGGTCGCATCCTATGCAAAGTTCTTCTTTAACCCAAGCTACGGTTTCTTCTCCGCCTTTTATCGATGCTATTTCACCTGCTTTTATAGTATTCAACATAATACGTATTTTTTCTTGTTGTTTTTTACGACGTTCTGAAACATCTGAAGCGTCAGTCATCATGCTTGCGAGAGAATCCTTCTACTCAATACTATGTTTCTTGTAGTCAGATTCATTTCTAACCTTCTCTGCCGAGAAACCATGAATGGTGTAAGCGGAAACGAAGTCTGGTGGAAAGATTCTATGGTTATTCTAGGTCTATCCTTACCTATGTCTTTATGGCTTTTTATGTCAATTTTCTTATCATTGAAAGTAGCCTGGATTTCCTTGCCCTGTGGGGCCTTGATAGGATTCTTCCTATGGCTAATTGCATTAGGTTATGAAAACCCCAGAATGGCTAAGGCAACATTAATTGGTGTGGCTATTAATATTATACTTGCATTAATATCTGTTTATCTGGCTTTTTTAGCCTAATTTATTGATTCTTAGCATTAACTTGTCTCGCGAGGAAAGAAACTACATCCAAAATTTCAAAGTCATGCTTTGGATCTCCTTCGAATTTCAGACATTCGAAATGACTGACGCATTTAGGGCATGATGTAAGCATTATATCTGCACCTGTAGCCTTAACCTCATCAAATCTCTGAATTCTTAAAGTTCTACTATTTTCATTACATGACATCATACTTGAAACTCCACAACACAATCCATCTTCCTTTGTATGTTCCATTTCTACCAATTCTACGCCCTCAACCGCTTGAACAAGTTCTCTAGGTTCATCATAGATGTTCATCTGTCTTCCTAATCGGCAAGGGTCATGATATGTCACTGTTAGATCTTCTTCGGATTGTAAATTCATATCAAAGCCATTTTCAATTAAATATTCAGTTGTATGCATTACTTTCATGTCTTCTAATTCATAATCCATTGCAAAAGTTTTGAAACATTCTGCACAAGATGTTACTAACGTATCAATACCCGATTCCCCTAATTTCTTTTGATTGTAAGATTTGAGCTTATCAAATACTTCATCCATACCTTGCCATTTTTGGTCATGCCCACAGCATTTCAAGAAATCCCGCCCCAAGTATGTTACTTCAGAACCCATATCTTCGAAAAGAGTGAAAGCAGCAGTAGTTGTATCTCCAAGATTCATAGTTCCCTCATTTACATGGCTAAAAATCATCTCTTGATCAATATAATCTACGCAACCAGGATAGTATCCTACATTTGAGTCAATAGGATATTCATCTACGCTGATGAACGCATCGTCTGCATCTTCTTCTGCTTCTGCTGCTAGAACGGCCTGTAGTACCGTATGTGGGATTTCTGTTGCAGGTGGTCCTCCTACTATCAGGCTTCTTCTGATATCTATGTATGAGTCATAATCTACTAATTGAGGGCAAGCATTAGTGCAAGCAGTACATGTAAGGCATGAATAGAGTGGTACACCATCATCTTCATTATTCCATGAATTATAGATTATGTTAAGTTTGTCTCCTGCATTGAATAATCTCACAGGACATGCATCGTCACACAAATCACATCCATAGCATTTGTTCATTTCCCATTCATATCCTCTAGCCATGCTCCTCATGAGCAGGAAAACCATTGCTCCAACACCTAAGCAAGGTATGAAAAGAGAGTAAATCAATTTCGCATCAAGGCTCTTTGGGTTCTTATGATATGTCGGGTTATCTACTGTAAGTTGAGTTAATTCACTATCTTCAAGTGTCGTTTGGGACCTCATTAGAGCAGTTCCATCGCCATTTAATAGAAGAGGCTGATAAACAACAGCAGAATAATCTGTAATCATAGATACTGACTCATTTACTCCACTACTAATGGTAGTGTATTGTAGAGTATAAGATACTCCCGATTCCAAATACATTGTAGTTGATGAACATGATCCATCTTCTGTCGACCAAATAATTTTGTCACTTGAATCCATTACAGAAAGTGTTTGAGAGTGAACTCCTGCGGCTCTTTCAGTAGTTCTGAAATTACAACCTATGTCTGCAGGGACTTTATCCATGCCAAAATCTTCCACATTAAATACTATTGAATCGGTAAAAATAACTTCATTAGATTCTGCATTTCCTGTATATGTAATGTCACCTAGAGCCCCATTACGTCCAATATCTGCTACCGTGTGTTGATTTGCTCCTGAATAATCTATAATCAAATTTTTAGTCGGTTGATATATCCCCCAATCTACCCAATGGATAGCAGGAAGTATACAATAATCTGAAAAGTCTTCACCATGGGTTAGTGTTTCCCAGAGTAGTAAATCAGATGAATCTTCATACGGTAAACACTCATCTGACCATTCAGCCCAGGAGTTACCTTCTTCAGTATGTAATAGTGTATCTGAAGGTTGAGTTCTTAGCTTATCTAACTCACTAACTTCATCCATTGCACCTAATCCTCCATAGTCCCAAAATCCTGATTCATAAATCGGCCAGGTAACTGCGCATATGAGGAATGCTGCAACAGCAGATCCTACTGCTATTTGTCTTCCGAGATTTGGCGTTAGTCTAGCTCCCAAGGCATTAAGTCCGAATTTTCTGACACCAAAATAGATTATTGCAAATATGAATATACCCGTCAGTACCCATGGTATGGCATTGAATACTTCTGCTGTCCACGGTTGTTGCCTTCCACAGAACAAATATCCGTGAGAATCTGCCCAACAGTAATTCGACAAATCTTTTGCATATAATTCTAAAAATATATTAATTGAGAATACTGATATGAACCAAACATGAGCGAGATAAACAGCCCCTGCGGTGGCAAACCAAGGGTCTTCAACTCCTCTCTTTTCTCTACCTGGTAAGAATGGTGGTAGGGCTAATAGGGTAACTGGAATTCCGGTTATTGCTGCTCCCCACCAAGCCGCATTCCAAAATATGTATTCTGCTCCAAAGAATGCTCCAATCGGGCCGGCTGGAATAGTAAATGAGGGAAGGTATTCTCCCCATCTCAAGTACCCATAAGAAAATAATACGTACCAATCAGGGAACACGAATCCTGCCTGAGCAAAAGGATCGGCTGCACTATGTAAGGGTGGAGGTATAAGCCAACAATAAAATGCAAGAGTAGAAATCATTGATGCCAAAATAATAGTATCTCTCAAAACTTCCGAAGGCCAAAATGGATGCCCCATATGTGGTCTTCTTCTTTCTTGATCTCCTTCGATTAGGCCATCTCTTTCGCTGACATATACGTCTGCAATCCTACCAAATCTCTCAATTAATCCCATATCTTACAACTCCTCTAATGCGGCTCTGCAATGCCTTGAACCCAAACTATGAATAAATGAGCAATAATCAATGTTGTCACTATTACTGGAAGAATAAATACGTGTAAGAAGTACATTCTGGTAACAGTCTGGCCTGAAAGTGAGGTTCCTGCGAACATTGCCTTAGCCACCCAACCGCCAATAAGTGGTGTTGATGTTGCCATATTTATCCCAATGGTCGCTGCTCCAAATGCTAGACTGTCCCATGGCAAAAGATATCCTGAGTATCCAAAGAATATTGTGAAAAACATTAATGCTACCCCAATAAGCCAATTTAATTCGCGAGGGTTTCTGTATGCTCCAGTGAAGTACACTCTACACATGTGTAAGAATACAGCTGCAACCATGAAATGCGTAGTCCAATGATGTATTGATCTAATGATATATCCAAATGGTAGTTGGGTCATTATGAATTCCATTGATGAATAAGCAGGCGTAGGGTCTCCTTCACCGCCTGGGACATAGTAAAGTCCAAGGACGGTTCCAGTGATTACTAATATTACGAATGCAAGGAATGATATTCCTCCTAGGCAGTATAGTGGATACCAGTACCAAATAATCCTTAATTTATATTTTTCAGCGTGCGTTAGAGGCATTTGTCTATGCATACTATGGTATGCATTCCTACTCATGCCCCAATAGTCTTGTATCCTAAATCTTGTATCTAACCAAGAAAAAGCCCATAAAAATGATTTTTCGGCTAATCCCATTCCTGAAGCGCTAGTTTCGACTGCTCGTAAAATATCTTTTCTCGGCAAATCTTCTCTCTCTTTACGCAGCGTGAAGGCTACTAAGACAACAACGATTGCTATAAAAAGCCATAAAAACCAAAATTGTATCATATTTTCACCTCACGAACAGTATGCATACCAGTCTACAAAGTCTGGTAAAGCTTCTATCATATCTCCATTTAGGACGAACGGTACCAATGGCATACCATTGGGTGCAGGTCCTCCCACTTTTTTTATCCCGATGTAATCAAAAGGAGTCCCTCTCCCCATACTGTTCTTCTCTATAGCGGTTGGATCAAATCTGCTAGAGTGACAAATACAAAATAATTTATTTCCACCTGACTCAGTACCTCCTGCCTCCCAACTATCGTTAGTATAATCATTAGTTACAAGTTGCCAACCTGGTATACAGCATAAATGAGGGCATCTAGAGAAGACAATGATTAAATTGTCATGTATTGAAAGAGAAGAATATTCTGGTTTTTCAGTAACTTCAAATCCTGACCCTACATATTTCCCGCCGTCACTGTAACCTTCTAAATATTGAAATCTTGGTTTATTTGAAGCCAACCCACTACCTTTGTTTTCATTATCTGGGACATAAATAACATTAACCGGCATACCTGACCAAACTCCTTGTGCTCCGGCCATACCTGTATTGCTGTTTGCTGATGCTTGTACGAAAGCATCGTAACTCATGGGTTGAAGGTGGCTGTCTCCATACCAAACAGTATCTTCCGCGCCCGTTGGAACCCAGAACCTAACTGCTGAATCTCCGCCATCTGCACTTGCCTGTCCCATCAATAAAGATGCGAATCCTATGCTTCCTAAACTAGCCATTGTAATGACCCCTGCAGCGGTATTGAAGGAATACCTAAGGAAATCTCTTCTGTCGATTAGGTTTGACTTTTCTTGACCGTTGTCATCAGACTCTGTTAGAGGGCGTAATCTAAAATTCCTACTCATATTCAAACCTCGTATTTCTTCCAACCCTCTGAATCATTTGGAGTTATGTATTTATTTCTTCTATGTTTTATTATCACAATATCTGGCATTACAAATCTAAGGTAAACAATCCCCATTATAATTAGAGTCGTCAAAGTCATTGCCAAAAATAACGATAAAAGTTGTTGATCCCAGTGGTTGTAAAGGCCATAACTCAATGACCCAGCCCAAAACAAAGTCCAAATTAAGCCCCAAAAACCTACTAATACGACCATTATCGAGTCGCCAGCAGGAGATAAACTAGATCTCACAATTGTCCCTGCATCTGGTTCATTGAATACTCCATGATCTACTGCTGAAAGATAATTATCTTCGCTTAATTCAATACCTTCCAATGCAGAACGTGCATCTGTAATCGATACTGTGCCTGATTTTACTTGTTTCAACAATTTGAATACGAGATCATCGTTCATATTTGGTCACCTCTTCTCTCATGCTTAATTCTCAATCTTAGGAGATTAGATCTCCCAGTGTAGTTAGCCGAAAATCCATATCTTAAGAAGAATCCACAGAAAATAATTACTATTATCACTGCGAAAAACCCTAATAATCCCAACCAATGCGCTCTCAAAGCAGCTCCCATATGGTGTAAATCTACATGTGATTCAGCAGGTGCTGGTGGGGTAATTTCACCGTTTCCTGAAAATATAGTTCTTGTTTTTTCATTATCTTCTCCCTCATCAAGAGTTATGGTCAATCTATTCCACCTGTCTAGTTCTGAAGGTATTGCGTCTCCGTTAACTGTATTTCCTGCAATCCAAATTTGCACGGGTCCAACATCTGTCGACTCGGGGGCAGTCCATGCTATGTTCCAAGTCCTGTCTTCGGTTTTTGATCCAGAATTTGTATGAGTCAAACTATCTAGTTCGTCTTCCCAATTTTGAACATCTGATTCAGAACCAATTCCTGCAGCAAGAGTGCCTCCAGATACTTTCATTGAAAAACCTCCTGTTTGCTCTCCACCAATTTCTGCTCCACCTATTAATTGTAGGGTCAACTCATACGTTTTGCCCGGCTGATAATGGTACGGAACATAGTCTAATACTACAGTTACTGAATTGTCAGGTTCCTCTGCATGACATGTACATCCAGATAATGCAACATTCCCTTTCCCTTCGGGATCTCCTCCGATGCCAGTATGGTATGCTTGGGTCGTAGTCGCCAAAAACAGCGCTACAATAGTCAAAATCAAAGCACGACGGGTAATGAGATTGATACTGCTCATATTCTATCACCAATTGACATGCCTCGCCACCTGAACAAGGGATATTAACGTTCCAGTTAGAGCCCTTCAGAGGCTCATCTTTTATTCTAGATTTTTGATTGTCAATCCTCACGAAACCTCAAACCAAAAGTTGCGTTGGGTTGAACGCATGGCGGGTCCTCCTTGGAAGAATATTTACAATTTGTCAGAAGACCAATTAATTCATTTAGATGAGGCTGAGGATGCTATTGACAAGATGGATTTAAGCAAGGCTGAATCTATGCTTTTGAAGATGAATGATGAATTACCTAATTGTGTCCCTGTATTGAATGTTTTAGGTCACATGTATGGGCGCCATCTTTCAGATTTTGAATCAGCAGTTGAGTTTTACACACAGGTCTTAGAAATTGAACCGGATAATGCATGGGCTCGAGATGAAAGACGTAAATATAGTAGATATTTGTCATATGATTGAAGTATATCTAAACACTAGTCCTCATTCTAGGGCATATGCATCAAGGCGCATTACTAGTAGTTGGAGTAGGGGGTCTCGGGTGCCTTTGGGCTGAAAGATCGCACTCGCGATGTTCCCAATTCTCTGATTTATTGCTAATTGATGCGGATGAAAAAACATTTACTGGCTCCCCCGAAGCTCATTGTTTACACCTTGATGCATCTGGTGAAGCGCGTGGTACTGCTGCTCTGCCAATGTTAGCAAAACATCGTCTTAAAGAAGGAATGGATGATATCCAGCCATTACTTGATAATGCTGAATTAGTAGTTATTCTAACTTGTCTTGGTGGAGGTGTGGGTTCCGGTGCGTCTTCAGAATTTGCTAACTTAGCTAGGAAGTCTGATTGCTTGGTCGTTTCAATAGTGGGTTTTCCCTTCGCCGAACAACCAATGAGGTATCAGTTAGCAGAGGAAAATTTCTCCTCTCTGTATGATAATTCCAATGTCTGTATCAGATTGAGTCTTGAAAGACTCTCTTGGCAAGCGAAACAAAGAGATCTTGATTGGAAAGAGGGAGCAGGATGGATTGAAGAATTAGTGGAAGGACTATTGATGACGTTTGCAAATGTTGGTAAGATTAATCTCGATTTAATGGATTTTAGAACAATAGTCGAGAGACCTGGGAATGCTACTATTTTAGTTGGTTCTGGCTCTAATAATTCTTTATCAGACGTGGTTAAAAAAGCGAGGGAATCCCCCTTGTCTAACTTATCGGTAGACGGGGCTAAGGGATGTTGGATTCAAGTGGAGGGTGGTCCTGATATGACAATATATCATCTCAACCAAGTCACAGATGAATTTGTTTCCAGATTGGATCCTGATTGCCAAGTTCTATTGGGTGCTAGGGCGAGTGATGAAATGATTGGTAGAATAAGAATAGTTGCAGTAGTAAGTGGTATTTGAGTGCAATAATCACCGTTTATTCCTTAACTGCGACCTCTTCCAAAGGGTATGGCGAGGTTGAATAAGGCAGCCAGAGGGAAGCATAGATGGATCGGTTTCCTGAACATTAAGGAAGAAATATCTCGTGCAGAATGTGAGATTATTCTTTCAAGAATCTTAAATCCGATTAAGTGGAGACTTTTCGATTTGAAGAAAATTGAGGGGGTTAACAAAGGTATCATTAAAGTGCCTCTTGAATCATATAAGGAATCAATTCAATTGATCAATGATGATACATTGTTGGAAACATTAACTTCATCTGGGAAAATAAATTTAGTCAGGCAAAGATTAGGATTAAAATAACCACTCTAGTGAACCTATGTCTTGTACATTTTCTTGTTTATGATCTGCAGTAATTGTTAATTCTCCGCTGCTTTTTAATTTTATAATGCGACTATTTTTCTGATTCTTTTTGAGGCTATATCCTCTTGATACTAATTTTGATAAATTTCTCCATGAATCAGTTATATTTTGTGTTTCTTCACATTGATATTTAAGTAATGGGTGATGTTCTAAAAAAGAAGATAATTCTGCATCAATAATTTGGAATAATTCATCTAGGTTCAACCCTGGGGTCTTTTCTTTCCAACCAGCAACTTTCAAGCCTTTTACGTAGTTATCGTATTGATTAATACCTAACCCAATTCTCAAATTATCGCTTTCCGAATCCATCTCGATTAAAATACCTCCAATTTTTTCTCCTCTGATATTAACGATGTCGTTAGGCCACTTACAGTATTGATTTAGTATATTAGCAATTTTAGATCCTATTAGCACTTGCAACAACCCAGGGTCAATAGTCTTCAGTATTGTTTTTCCGATACTCCAGGTGGCTAAAAGATCTTGATTTTTTGATTCCCACGAAGATTTTTTCCGCCCCCTTCCTCCTGTTTGTTTTTCAGTAATGACTCGCTGCCATCCTTTTTCAGGTAATTTCTTTGCTTCGTCCATAGTGGATTCACATTCTTTTAGTTTTTTCACGGGGGTGCCTAACCCTGGTTTCCAATATGCTAAAACTTCTAATTTTTCATCAAATAACCATCTGTAATTTAATACTCTATGTGACCATCCCAAATTCGTCCAATGGATAGTCTTACTGGGGCTTTCAGGGTATTTTCTTTGTAATAATATTACTAGTAATTCTGGGTCTAAATATTCTTTTTCCGACTCTAATAATTCTACTAATCTTTGGCCCCATGATTTATCTGCTAAATCAGACATAGATGCCTCTTCAATCCATTCTAACCTTTGTTCATTTTCGTCTGGTGGGGTTAAGTACGGTAAATTCCAAACAATTAATTTGACACCTTCGGGTATACTGAAATTATCTTCTCCAACCCCTCCTTCTCTAACGCATATTTTTTTTTCAAAACCTATCCTGCGAATATTTTCTTTTGTTGAAATGACTGCAAATGGATTAATGTCTAGGGCTTCTACATCCCATCCATTCCTAGCTAATGCGATACTGACGATTCCTGAACCGCAACCTATTTCTAGAGCCTTTCCATTTGGGGATTTCAGCTCATTTATACAATCTATTAGTAGAGCTGAATCTTCTCTCGGAGGATATACAGTTTTAGGTATTAATAATTCATAGTTGCTGCTTCCATCTATGCTGAATAAAACTTCTTTAGAATCCGCATCGGGGATTATGTTTTTATGATATTTGAAAAAGTCTTTTTCGATGCCTAAATCCTCCTTTTTTGACAAACCTTTATCATTACCACCCTCGGTATAGGTGTGCCGATTGGGACTTCCTAGCCAGCACCCCCACTCCAGTGGTAGCCATGCCTCTACCATCAGATTCATAAATACCCCCTCAGTCCGATGACAGCCCAGCATATGCTATGGGCCTGTGACATAGTCAAGAACATAATCAAATTACACAATTGATGATTGAGGGTAATCTCTACCTCAAATGTTCTTTTCTGGCTTGCAAGCCCATGTTTTTGCTGGAAGGTGGTGTGTATTTGGCAGTAAAAAGTTCAACAAAAAAGAGACTAATGGAACTGGGTGTTTCTGAGGAACATGCTCACAAACTTGCTGACGATGCAAACATGGATGCAATCAAAAGAATGACGGTCGATCAGGTCGCAAAGAAAGTTGATTTGAAAACAGGCGACGACGAACTCGAAAATATCATGGGAATCATCCGTGAACAAATGGCCTCAAGGAAAAGGAGTCGAAGTGGGAGAATTACAATTTCTCGTAAATCAATACTCGATGATGATATACCTCAAGGAGAAGACAGGTTTAACGTATTGAATCACTTCCTTGTCCCTCATCATGAGCTAGTTTCAGTTGAAGACGAAGAAGCACAATTGGCACCTTGGGATATGGCAGTTACCGAATCAGATGGAAGCGTAAGATTGGCCAAAGAATTACTCCCTAAAGTTCTAATCACAGACCCTGCGATTCAGGCTATTAAAGAAGTTGAAGAAATAAATAACTCTGAACTTCCAGCAGGATGGCTAACCAACAGGGTTGTTAAAGTAATTAGATACAGTAAGTCAGCAGGTTCGACTACTGCATATAGATTAATCGTGGAGAGCACTTGAGGAGTTGTTATTATGAAGGAAATTGTAGAGAGTTATTTTCAAAGAAGAAGTTTAGTCAATCACCAGCTTATGTCATACAATGACACAATCTTAGGCGGAGAAAGTCGCATAAGTCGTATGGAAAAAATCGTAAGAAACATTCGTGTAGGGACCGATGAAGCTGTAGAACTAATCCCTGGCGGAATTGATGCAGGCGGTGCAATCAAGCTTGACGTTTTAGAGAAAGAAATCTATGTCCGATTAAAGGGCCTCCGCCTAGGAAATCCTACTATTCGTGAGGCTAATGGTGCAGAGCACCCAGCTACTCCAATGGAATGTAGAATACGTAAATTAACATATTTCTCACCAATATATATGGATTTTATAATTTACAGAGATGATATACCCCCAGAGCCGGGGCAGACCCATGGGGCAATTGAAGAATCAAGTGTACACATTGGAAATCTTCCAATAATGGTCAGGTCAGCCAGATGTAATTTACATCCTAATAATATAGCCGGGTCTCAAGATTCACCTCGCAAGTTAAATCCTAATGACTCTGAGGATGATAAAGAATATTATCAAACGCTGTTAAGAAAATTTGGTGAAGATCCAATGGATCCAGGAGGCTATTTCATCATAAATGGAACTGAGCGTGTATTGATTTCAATGGAAGATCTTGCTCCTAACAGAGTTACAGTTGAGAAAAATAAGAAATATGCTCATGAGACAGAAGTAGCAAAAATATTCTCGCAAAAAGATGGTGTGAGAAAACCTCTGAATGTAGAAAAGCGCCGTGATGGTATGCTTATGGTAAAAATTCCTAGTGCAGGTACGGCCGCAATTCCAGTGGTTCTACTAATGCGTGCCCTAGGTATGCAGAATGATAGGGAGATATTTGCTGCTATTGCAGGGCCAGTCGAGGCAATGAAATATACAGTTGCAAATTTGAATGATGTTAAAGACAACGAAGAATATGGTGTTGAAACTTCTGAAGAAGCGGTAGCGTGGTTAGAAAAGAAATTTGCTCACGGCCAACAAAAAGAATATCGAGAATCACGTATTCAAAATATGCTAGACAAAGAATTACTTCCCCACCTTGGATCACTGCCTGAGGCTAGAGAGAAGAAAGCGATATTCTTGGGAAGAATTGTTCGCCAAGTTTTAGAGATGGCTATTACCAATAGGGATCCCAACGATAAAGATCATTATGCTAACAAGAGGGTTCGTTTAGCTGGTGATCTAATTGAAGATTTATTCAGAGTCAGTTTACAACAACTTGCGCGTGATCTAAAGTATCAACTCGAACGTCATCACAATAGAAAGAGAGATTTGAAAATTAATGCTTGTTTGCGACCGGACGTACTAACTTCGAAAATTATGCACGCTTTAGCTACTGGTAATTGGGTAGGAGGGCGTTCTGGAGTCAGTCAATTATTAGATCGAACAACATATTTAGCGGCACTCTCTCATATGAGGCGTGTAACGAGCCCTCTGGTAAGAAGTCAGCCACATTTCGAGGCTAGAGATTTGCACCCTACTCATTGGGGACGATTATGTCCTAACGAAACACCTGAAGGCCAAAACTGTGGTCTTGTGAAGAATGCTGCTCAAATGATCGACGTTTCTGAAGAGGTTGCTGAATCTGAAGTAAAAGAATTACTGAAAGAAGCAGGTGTTGACGATTCTCCTGCTGGATGGGCCGATGGGTCAAGAATTCACGTAAATGGGGACATATTTGGTTTACACAAAAGACCTAACAAATTGGTTTCACAGTTTAAGCGTCGTCGCCGTCAAGGTAGAATAAGGCCAGAGGTAAGTATACGCCACGATTCAGAGAATAAGGATGTATTCATCAATACTGATCGTGGTAGAATTCTTAGGCCTTTACTCGTATTAGAACAAGGTAGTTTAGTACTCTCAAAAATAACTCTTGATGGATTAAGAGCAGGAGAGTTATCATTCAATGACCTAGTAAATACTGGAGTTGTAGAGTGGATAGATGCTGAGGAAGAAGAGGATCTTCTTGTAGCTCCTCGACCTTTCGACTTACCGGAGTTTTCTCCTAAAAATTCACGTCCAATAAATCCTGCAAAGGTTGAATGGTTAAATCTTGGAGATTTAGAAAACAAGAAAGAAGCACATCTGAGTGCTGAAGTTCAATTAGCTAACGGTGAGACTGTAACTGAAGAATTCAATGTCCCTCTAAATTATTACCAAGAAGACTTAGAAAAATTACTCACGCAACAAACAAAGCAAAATACTGTTCTTGCGTACACTCACGTAGAGATTGATCCTCAGTTAATATTGGGAGTTTGCGCATCTCTAGTCCCTTATCCAGAACATAATTCCACACCAAGAGTAACTGGTGGAACTGCTATGGTCAAGCAAAGTCTTGGCCTTCCAAGTTCGAATTATAGGCTTCGTCCAGATACTAGAGCTCATATTATGCATTACCCACAACAATCTTTAGTTGGTACAAGAGCTATGAAGTCAACCGGATTCAGGCAGAGGCCCGGCGGTCAGAACTTTGTTGTTGCAATTATGAGCCATCATGGTTACAATATGCAAGACGCCATTGTAATGAATAGAGCATCCGTAGAACGTTCACTAGGACGTTCATCATTCATTAGAACTTACAATGCTGAAAATAAGCGATTCCCTGGCGGACAGGAAGAAAGAATCGAAGTTCCAGGCACTGGACTCGATGAAATTAAGGGTTTGAAATCATTCAATAGTTATTCACATCTTGAGAGAGATGGTTTACCTGTGCCCGAAGAATTCCTGACCAGCGGTGCTCCTGATTCAAAGGTTCTAGTTGGTAAAACAAGCCCTCCTAGATTCCTCGAAGAATCAGCAGGAGCATTCTTGCAAGCGCAAGAGCGAAGAGAATCATCAATGATGGTTAGGAATGGAGAATATGGTTGGGTAGACAACGTATTCGTTACAGAATCTTTAGATTCTGGACGTCTAGTTAGAATTACTCTAAGAACCAATAAAATTCCTGAGCTAGGCGATAAATTTGCTTCTAGGCATGGTCAAAAAGGGATCATAGGTAGACTTGTTGATGAAGAAGATATGCCATTTACAGTTAATGGTGTAGTGCCAGATGTACTAATTAATCCTCATGCGATTCCTTCAAGGATGACTGTGGCTCACGTTTTAGAGATGATTGGTGGGAAAGTAGGCTCTATGGAAGGACGTCAAATAGACGGCACTGCATTCACAGGTGAAAAAGAAGAATCTCTTCGTTCAGGATTACTTAGAAACGGTTACAACCACACTGGTAGAGAAAGAATGATTAGCGGTGAAACTGGAGAAGAATTCCCAGCAGATGTCTTTGTTGGAGTAATTTATTATCAGAGGTTACATCACCTAGTAAGTAGTAAATTGCATGCTAGAAGTCGTGGACGTGTACAAATTCTAACAAGGCAGCCTACAGAAGGCCGTGCTCGTCAAGGAGGTCTAAGATTTGGTGAAATGGAACGTGATTGTTTGATTTCCCACGGTGCTTCAATGGTAATTAAAGATCGTTTACTAGATGAGTCTGATGGTTGGAATCTAATGGTATGTAACACGACAGGATGTGGACATATCGCTTACTTTGATTGGAAACGTAGGACCACTGTGTGTCCAGTCTGTGGAGATAGGGCTGATGTGCACACAGTCCAAACTTCATACGCATTCAAGCTTCTCCTGGACGAAATGAAAAGTCTTGGAGTTGCTATGAGACTTGAACTGGAGGACCGAAGATGAGTGCTAGAGACGCAGCTAAAATCCCTAAGAGGATTCAATCAATTAAGTTTGGATTATTGGAGCCTAATGAAATACGTAAAATGTCAGCAGTTGAAGTGAAAACTGCCGATACTTATCGTGACGATGGTCATGCTTTCAAACAAGGTCTAATGGATCCTAAGATGGGTGTTATTGACCCTGGTGTAAGGTGTGAAACCTGTGGAAACAAGCATGAAGAGTGCCCAAGTCACTTTGGCCATATCGCTCTAGAGCTTCCTATTATGCACATTGGATTTACCGATCTTATCAAAATGTCGTTAAAATCTACTTGTAATTCTTGCAGTAACATCTTACTGCACAGCCAAGCTAATTCTCATCCTCTAGATCCTGAGAAGTCCGAACAAGATTATTATCGCGATAGAGTAAAAGATGTTATGATTAAACATGGTGTTGGTTCTCGAGAATTCAAGAAAATAATTAAGGATATTGAAAAAGAATGTTCTAGTAAAAAGAGAACAATTTGTATGCATTGTGGTTCAGAACAAGGTAAGATAATCTTAGATAAGCCCTCAACTTTCAAAGAGAAGAAAGAAAATAAAGGTGAGCACAAACTAAATGCAAGGGATATCAGAGAATGGTTGGAAAGAATACCTGATGAACATTTACTTTTCATTGGAATGGATAAGGATTCGAGTCGTCCAGAATGGACAATAATGAAAGTTTTACCAGTTCCTCCAATCACTGTCAGGCCATCTATTACGCTTGACAGCGGCGATCGTTCTGAAGATGACCTAACTCACAAGTTAGTTGATGTTCTAAGAATTAATCAAAGACTCAGAGAGAATAGAGATGCAGGTGCACCTCAATTAATCGTCGAGGATTTGTGGGAATTGCTTCAGTATCATTGTACGACATATTTCGATAATCAAACCAGTGGTATCCCTCCTGCACGCCATCGTTCAGGTAGACCCCTTAAGACATTAACACAACGTCTGAAGGGTAAAGAAGGACGTTTCCGTTCTAATTTGTCTGGAAAGAGAGTTAACTTTTGTGCGAGAACTGTGATATCTCCTGACCCTAACCTTGGAATTAACGAAGTTGGTATCCCTGTTAAGACTGCTAAAGAACTAACAGTTCCTGTACGTGTAACTAACAGGAACAGAGAGCAACTGCGTCAAATGATTCTTCGTGGCCCGGATGTACACCCTGGTGTCAACTACATTATTCGTGGAGATACATTGAGAGTCAGAATCACTGATCGAACTAAGTATATATGGGCAGGTTTCAGATGTATGAACCCTGATTGTAACTCAGGTAGTGACGACGAACCATATTCTGGTTACAGGCCAGATTTAAATCAAGTATTACCTGCACCTAACTTCTTACCCGGTCTTGAACTGAAGCGCCAAATGAGAAGAAATTCTATTGGTGATTTAGAAGAAGAATGGGGTGTAGATCTTGAGAAAACAATCTCGAATTTGAGAGGGGAAGAAAGCGAAGGCTCAGTTAAAGGGCAAAGTCTTGCTTTTGACGATCCTCGTGCTTTAATCCATAGTCGTTGGGTTTGGGAGCATTCAAATCCTGATGAAGACTATCCAGATCATCTTGAAGTAAACTGCCCACATTGTGGTAGCCCATCTGTTGAGGATGACTTTGGAGAATCATATCGTACAGATGTTGAAGATAGACTAAGCACAATAGATAGAGATGGAAATCCTAAGCCAGGTGTAGTAATAGAAAGGCATCTTATTGATGGAGATGTCACTATATTCAACAGACAGCCATCATTACATCGAATGTCCATGATGGTTCATGAAATTAGAGTTATGCAAGGTAAAACATTCAGATTTAATTTAGCTGATTGTACACCTTACAATGCTGATTTTGATGGAGATGAGATGAATCTCCACGTGATTCAATCAGAAGAAGCTAGGGCTGAGGCCAAGATTCTAATGAGAGTTCAAGAGCATATAATAACTCCTAGATATGGTGGTTCCGTAATTGGAGGAATACACGATCATATTTCAGGTTCTTATTTACTAACTCATGGTCAGAAACTTCTACCTGAAAAATTAGTTATGGAGATTCTCGGTGCGGTTGGATGGGATGGACATTTACCCGAGTTAAAAGAAATAGATGGCGTCAAAGGATATATTGGTTCTGACGTTCTGAGTCTAATTGTTCCTGGTGGATTTAATCTTGATTACACAAGTCGTTCAGGAGACCAAGTTCAGGTTAGTGAAGGAAATGTCACAGGAACTATTGACAAGAGAGGAATTGGTGCAGAAGATGGTAGGCTATTAGACGCAGTAGTGCAAACTCATGGTTCAGATATTGGTGCTGAGTTCATTAATCGAATGACTAAGATGACAATTGCAATTTGTACTGCAATGGGCTTCACAACTGGTATTGATGATGAAGATCTTCCTCCTGAAGCAAAGGCTAAGATTGCTGAAATTAATAGCACAGCTAGCGATAATGTCAACAAGGAATTAGAGATGTTTGGAAAAGATGGCCGAAGATACGAAACACGTCCCGGTAGGACTGCTGAAGAAACTTTAGAAGAAAATATTCTCAATATTCTTGACTCTGGTAAAGCAGAATCTGGTAAGGTGGCTAAAGAGTTCCTTGGTGATGACAACTCAGCTGTATTGATGGCAACATCTGGTGCAAGAGGTTCGATGGATAACTTGGCAATGATGGCAGGATCTATCGGCCAGCCTAAGGTTAGAGGTAAGAGACTGGAAAGAGGTTACCAAGAAAGAGTACTTTCACATTTCCAGAGAGGCGTTAAAGGCGCTCAAGAAAAAGGATTCGTGTCTTCATCTTTCAAGAGAGGATTAGAACCTACTGAGTTCTTTATGCTATCTGTATCTGGTCGGGAATCGCTTGTGGATACTGCGGTCCGTACTTCTAAATCTGGATACATGCAACGTAGGCTGATTAACGCTATGGATGATTTGAAAGTCGCTAATGATAATATGCGATCAGTAAGAAATACTGCTGATAGAATCATTCAATTCGAATATGGAGAAGATAAGGTCGACCCTGCAAGAAGTAGGAAGGGTGAACCTTTCGATGTCAATCAGGTTCTTGATGATGCATTAGGGGGTGCTAACTGATGGTAGTTAAGAGTGCAACAAAAAAGAAGTTAATGGATCTTGGAATTGAAGAGGAATATGCTCACAAACTTGCAGATGATAAGAAATGGGATGATGTTAAGATACTAACATCATCACAAATTGCTCAGATTTGTGGTACAGATTCGGGAACTGCTACTAAGATATTCGAAGTAATGGCAGGTTCTTCTAAGGCAGCACAAAGAGCGGCTGCTAGAATTGATAAAACCTTACTCAGAAGAAAAGCGGGTCCAAGAAGGTCTTCCAAGAGGACTACATTGCCTATCCAATCTTATGATTCTGAGTCAAAGATGGTTCAAATTCTTAGAGATGTCGATGTAGAGTCTGAATTATTTTCTCAACTAACCGATGTTTCAGTAAAATTGAATACTCAAATGTCACCTAGGATAATAAATGATTTAGTTAATGCATTAATTGCCAGAGGTGAAACAAAATTAACGCCAGCTAAAGCAAAGAAAGTAATTTCTTCGGCTAACGAGCATCTTCTCTTATCAAGAGTTGATCCTCATGAGGCAGTTGGTATTACTACTGCTCAATCAATCGGTGAACCAGGAACACAAATGACGATGAGAACATTCCACTATGCGGGTGTTGCTACTGTTAACGTGACTCAAGGTCTTCCGAGGATTATAGAAATTGTCGATGCAAGAAAAGTCCCTAATACTCCAACTATGAGGATTTATCTTGATGAAACTAATGCTAAGGGTAAGCCACTTAGAACTAATGAAAAGCTAGTTCAAGAAATAGCTGCAGGATTAGAAACTACAACTACTAGAGATATTGCTAGTATCGATGTTGATATTACGCAACGTCACATAAGCCTCTCTCTAAACACTGCTAATTTACGTGTTAAGAAAATGAATGGTGCTGAAGTTAGGGATAAATTATCTCGTGCTTTAAGGCTCTTCGTACAGGCAGATAATGATGACAAACCAAAGGTTCTGAAAATTATACCTGGTATAGCTAAAGAAGAAGAATTAGCCACACTTGCGACTGATCCACCTACGTATACTGCTCTTCTTCAACTTGAAGAAAAAATTAAGAAATTACGTTTAAAAGGTCTCCCAGATATTATGAGAGCTAACGTTCAAGGTCCAAATGCAGAAACTGGAGAGTATTATATATCTACCATTGGTTCTAATCTATCTAAAGTCAGCGAATATGCAGGCGTAGATAGAGGAAGAACATATACTAATAATATCACAGAAATACATGATTACTTAGGTATTGAAGCAGCACGGCAAGCAATAATCAATGAAATGCTATTGACCCTCGAAGGTGCAGGTTTAGATGTCGATGTAAGACATCTTTTGATGGTTGCAGATGTTATGACTAGCGAAGGTGAAGTACGTGCAATTGGCCGTCATGGAGTTAGCGGCACTAAGCACAGTATTCTTGCTAGGTCTGCTTTCGAAGTAACCGTCACCCATCTTCTAAGAGCGGGAATTATTGGTGAGCGTGATGAATTACGTGGAGTTACAGAGAATATTATTGTTGGACAACCAGTTGCATTAGGTACTGGTAGTGTTGACCTATTTTATATTCCAGAGGATGCATAAGGAGGCTTATAAATGGATTTAGCAAGACAATTAAAACAAGGAATCAGCACTGGAAATCTATTATTTGGGCAGCGCCAAACAAAGGGTGCCTGCTCCAAAGGAGATGCACGTATGGTATTGGTAGCAGCAAACTGTCCCAAATCATATATCGCAGATATTAAACAAAATCACCCAGATGTAACTGTACATCAAGTGACTCTAGTTAACAGACAACTTGGCGCTGCTTGTGCAAAGCCTTTCCCAGTTAGTGCTGTTTGTATATTAGATCCCGGACAGAGTGAATTACTTTCTCTCACAATGAATGTTTGAATAAAATAATTTAACCTGAAAATGGGTATTTTTATTCTTTCCAATGCGTTCTTTTGAAGTGGGATGATACAATCCGAGACCATGGAACAAACAGTTCGTGATATTCTAGCTTCACGAACTGTCAGATTAGAACCAATAGTCGAAAAATTTCAGGTATACGGTTTTCGATGTCTTGGAATAGCCGAAAAAATACTTGATTTTGACGATGTTGAAGATTCATCTCCAGTTTACGTTTGGCATGTTCAAGACGACATATTGCCTCTTTCGAAGAATGAAATTGAAAGGTGGTCAGTTGATGTACCGGGAAAACGTCACTGGATTCTTAGTGAGAGAGAATTCAACGAGGATATCTTTGAAGATATTTCCAATGATTTTCAAATTGATGCATGGGGACCAAAAAAACTCTCCCGGTGGATAGGTGAAGCAGTTTTACGAGGAGATTTAACGGTTAGTCAAAATAATGTAATCCCTAATCCAAATATTTCAGATATTGATGTTAAATTAGATGATGCCTTAAGTTCTGTAACTTTAACGCCATTAATAGAATTAAATGAGTGGTTAGACAAGGAATCTATGAGTATGTTGAATACTTTACCAGTATTAATCAATGTCAAATTGTGGAATATCTCTGGTATTATGCTAGGTCCTAATTCTGATAGACATACTAAACAATGGTCTTATATCGAAGACCCATGGTCTAAAAAGATATATTTATTCAATGATGAAGAGGTAATTATCGATTCTCCTAATTTGCGAAAAATAAATCCATTGCCGAATAGTTGGAAAAATATTGATTCATTAAAAACTAAATTACAGCCATTACTTGATTTTCGTCAGAAAGAAAAATTATCAAATAGCCAAGATAAAGTTAGATCAACTATGTTAGAATGGTGGAGGGTGGATTTAGATACATTATCGCTTGAATCATCATATGCTCAAATACCTGCATGGATATTAATGTTTGAAGATGGTGGAAAAAAAATTCTCCATAGTCGTAACGGACAAACTTATGAAATTAGCCATTAATTTCTTTGTAAAGCCATGAGTTCATCAGTTGACAAAGTATCTCCTGACATTAATCTAGACATTAAATCTGTCACTTCAAGTTTACTACCTGTGTCATCATCTAAGTTCTTCTCTTGTGCAACCATTGCTTTGAATAAATCTTGTATAGAGTGTATACTTCTTAATGAAACGACATATTTATTGTGTAATAAATCCGCTTCTCTTTTAGAGCGGATAACTCCTTCTTGTGATGAATTTGCTTTCGCTCTAAGACGGTCTACTTCTTCAGATAATTCGATCATTAAATCATGAGATTCTTGAGCAGTAGTTACTGCTTCTTCAACAAGTTTGTGAGCTTCTTCTTGAGACTTTGCTGCAGCCCTAACATTCGATTCTAGTTCTGAAAAAGCATTTTCAACTTTATTTGCTTTAATATCTTTTAACTCTTGATATAATTTTTTCATTTCTCTTTCGAAATTTTTCTCTTTACCCTGAAAGTGACCATAATTGAATTTCATGTCCATTTTATCTATATCGCTTCTAATAGTTCGCTCATTCCTCTTCCTTTCTCTTTTTTCTTGTTTCTTAGGCTCAGAGACGGGTTTTTTTTCTTGCAATTCGGCACGTAATTGTTTTAGTATAGTAGATCTTTCTGCGCGGATTATTTTTAATTCCTTAACTTTACTATTTGCTTCATCACGTATGACTTTTTGATTTTGAACTTCGGTAATCAATTCTTTGACTTGCCGATTTATCTCATTTCTTTCAGTTAGGTACTTTTTGACCTTAGAATTCCAAGTGTCTCTGTCTTCTCTGAAGATAGAGAGTTTCTCATCAAGTGACTCGCTTTTTGGGCTAAGGATAGTTCTGACTTCATCAAAATCCATCATTACAATGCCTCACTCATATTCTCCGACTTAAGAGCCTCATATAAGGGCATAGGGAGGCGGTAAACAGGCAACTGCTCTAGTCATCGCGTTTTGAAGCGCGTGAACCTAATCTTGCACCGCCCCTAGCGACCCCAAGTCTTCGATGCTGTTTCTTTCCTGAAACTTTCTTAGATATTTTTTTCTTCACTGTTTTTGAACTATCCTTTGCTAGTTCAGAAAGCCCTCCTGTTCGAAGTAATGCGCCTAATTCTTGTGTATTTAACGAATCTCCACTCTCTGCACGACTTTTAACTTCAGATATTTTAATTGGTTTTCCTCTACTACTTGTCATTCTTAAGTACGACCTAATTCTTTTAGCCTCCTTTCTGAGATTTTTTCTTTCTTCAAAAAGTTTGTCTAATTCTTTGTCAATCTTACCTATTCTTTTACTTAGTTTTCTGACATCTGATCGACTTGCACTACTACCTTCCTCTTTAGATTCTGAATTTTCATCGTTTTTTCTTGTAGAATCTAATTCTTTCGCGATATTTCTTATTTCTCCAATATGTTTTATGTATTCTGCGTGATGTATTTCTGATTCCTGTTTTCTTGTAAATGCTGCTTGTAGTTCAAAGAATCTTTTGAACATTTCAATTTCTCTATTAAGAGTAGGCACTGCTGTCAAATCATTGTCAATTGTAACTAGTCTTTGATGTGTTTCGCCCATCCATTCTGATAGAATATTAGAAGGAGGGGGGATTGATCGATTCACTTCATCTCTCATCTCTCTAGACTTCTCCGCTAATTTCCTAGCCTGATGGAATTTTTTCAATAAACCTCTTCTCTCATCATTTACTGATTCAATTTCGCCGACTGCGGCTCTGAGTGACTTTACTATTTCTACTTGATTTTTTCTTTCATATTTTAGTGATTTATGCTCTTCTTCAATAGTTCTTATTTGTCTTTCTAAATCATTTAAATCTTGTTCAATATCTTTCCTATCTCTGTCTTCTAAGTCAGAAAAAATAGTACTTACAGATTCAGAATCGCTCATTCTTCTTCCTCCTTTTTTAGATTTTTAATACTTTTTTCTTTTTTCAGCGGTTTATTTTTTTTCTTTCTAGCAAAAGAAGAATCTCCTCCTTCTGCAACTTTTTTCTGTGCAGCTAGCAAGTCGCTAAACCCATTATCTAATTCTCCGAATCCTTTGTCTAATCTTCTTTCCCAATGGTTGATTGCCTTATCTGACTGAGATAGTAATTCTTTTGCTCTATCCAATTGTCTTCTTACTTCTCTAAGTTCATTCCTTACCTTCATTTGCTTGTCGTGTTGTGGCTGAGCCTTTTCGACACCATCTAGCATATTTCTATGGGATTTATCTGCATCCCGGTATAATTTATTCATTTCTCTTCTAGCATTAATATAAGTCACCATTTCTGGATTTGAATTTCTCCTTTCTTTCAACCACTTATCGTTGATTTCGATAATTTTTTTTCTTCTATCTAAAAGTTTTCTTTCTGCTTTATGATCCAATGCAGATGTTTCGATTTTCTTCTCAATTTCTTCAATTTCTTCGAATAGTTTTTCTTTCTTCCACGATGGATCAAGATTTACCATCCCATCGGTTTCCATTAATTTATTCCTACTTTCTTTGACTATTTTCAGAAGTTCATTTGCCTTATCCTGAGCCTTATTTCTTTTTTCCTTGAGTTCGCTTACTTTAGTATTAATCAATTTATTAGTCTCAATGGCTTTTTTTGCTTTTGGGGCGAGGTTTTGTTCCTCTGCTTCTAAAGTTCTAATGACAGTGGGAAGCTGTTCTTTCAGCAATTGTCTCCTTGCAAGCAAGGCTTTAGCCATGTCTTCGGGGGTTACTGCAAGCAGCTGGTCAGTGTCCATTGTATTCGGGGCTACCTAAAGGTGTCAATAAAGGTCACTATGCGACCACAAAGAGGGGTTTCATTCATACGGTTGTTATTGTCGAGCATTACCCAATGACCGGAAGAAGTGTAGTGTCTTCAATTACTGGTTTACTCATATTTACTATTTTATTACTGTTGAGTTCTAATGTAGTATCTGCTGATGATGGTGATTTCGATATATCCGATGGTAATATTTGGTCGTTTGATTATTTAGATGGTATTACTATGCAGAGTAATGGCAATATTTCTGCATCTGATGGTGATTATATTAATCTTGTAATTCCAGTATACAATTCAAATACTTCTTCTGATGATTCTTCTTGGAGTTTTAGTTTCGGTTATGGAGGACAGTGGTATGGTGGCAATACAGGTGTTCTATTAGGGAATCAATCTTTTGAGGAAGTAGAACTATCTTTTGGTCCAGTGAGTGAGGGATTAATGTTTTGTAAACTTGAAATTAATAATTCTACAGAGTATGAAATATCCGAGTTGGTAATAGGTCCAAATCCTGTAAATTTCACCTCTGCGGGTGATGCTAATCTTGTATTAATAGGCCAACCTGCTCATGTGGGTGATGAACTGACGGCATCTATCTTAGTTCATAATGAGGGTAAAAATCTTGATTCAGTAAGGCTCGAATTAACTAAGAATGATGGTTCAACTATAGTTCTGGGTGATTTAGTGTATATTTCTCCCGGCTCAAGTAGAGAAGTTTCTGCTACCTTTACTGCATTAGTTGCTGGGACGCAGCCAATAAATTGGAAGATTTTAAGTGCTAATGGAGGAATAGATATATCACTTAATGGGACATCTTACCTCGATATTCATGAGTCTCAAGAAATATTAGTGAATATTGACGATATATCTTGGACATTGGATTCTGGGCTTGATTTAGAATTATCCTTATTGCTTAGTTCCGGAGTGAATCGTAGTGTTATGATTTCTGTTTTTATGAAGTCTGGAAATGATTATTCATTATACCAGTCACTTACTGTAGATCTCAACCCTGGTATAAGGACATTAAATTTCAAACTTGGGAATCCTGATGCATCAAGGTTGAAAATATCAGTATCCCCCAATTCTTGGATTTCCTTGAGTGGTGATGCAGAAAGAATCATTGAATTATCTCCCCCCTTAATTTCTCCATCGATAATTATTACAGATATATCTCCTAGTCCTGCATCTGTAGGAGATGTAATTTCAATAAGTTATACTCTTGAAAATAATGGTGAGGAACGTTCCTCCGTTGGTCTATTGAGAGTAGTTGGTATTGCTAACGATATGATTCTCTCCGAGAACCCTACACCTAAAATAAATGCAGGTGATAGTTTTTCAAAAACTATCGAAATACCTTCTTGGCAATATTCTCAGACTACTGATATTAAACTAGAATGGACCATGAATGGTCAAGAGGATATAATTGAAATAACAGAAGTAATTGTAGATTCTGAAACTACTACTAGTTTTGAACTACCATTCAACATCAATGCTGCAATATACGGAATGTTATCTGGTTTAGCCATAGTTATGTCTGCTTTAGTGGTATATCGAGTAGTATCTCAAAGAACCCCCTCCACTGCATCCTCGTGGAGAAGAAAAAATCCCGCCGAATCTTTGTTTTCGGGAAAAAAGAATATTGATGAAAAAATTGAGGTTAATTGCCCAAGTTGCAATCAAAGACTGAATATTCCTTCAAAACATCAAGGATCAGTCAAATGTCCTGCATGTACGTTACTATTTTCTCCTTCTTCTTTAGATGAAAAAGAAATCGATATTCCACCAATTGAATCTACAGAAAAAATGATTGTTAACGAAGTTGATTCACCCTTAGAGTCATATTCAGATAATGATCTTCTTTCCTGTCCTCAATGTGAACAAACCCTTAAGGTACCAATCGATAAAAGACCTATCAGGTCACGATGTCCTGCTTGCAGGGCTGAATTTCTAGCGAGTGTTGGTTGAAGGTTATATTATGGCTGAATTAAGTGAATTTGAAGAGATGTATCTCAAGAGAATATTTGAGGCTCATTTTGACCAACCCGATGCTATAGTTAAAACTACTCAATTAGCAGAATTAATGGAAGTCAGTGCAGCATCTACAACAGAAATGATTCAGCGTTTATCAAGTCGCGATTATTTGACATATATACCATACAAAGGTTGTAGATTGACCTCTTTAGGATTCAAGCATGCTTCACGAATCAAACGTAGAGAAGAATTACTAAGAATTCTATTATCGGATATTATTCGTTATGAAGGCGATATCGATTCGGCCGCTTGTAGTTTGGAACATAACATAGATAGCGAATTAGAGTCCTCAATCGACAGGATGTTGGGTTATCCAGAGAGAAACAAAGAGGGATTAATGATACCTTCGGTAGATAGAGATTTAAAAATTTCAGGCGTAAATACGCTACTTCCTATATCAGCTCTTCCTGAAAATACGGATTCAATAATTGAGTTAATTATTTCAAGTGGTGTAGCTATAAAAACATTAGATGGGGTTGGGCTCAGAATTGGTTCATCAGTGAGGAAAGAAGAAGGAAAATACTACTGTGACGGTTCCGAGTTCAAATTTTCACGCGAATTAAGTTTCAAAGTTATCGTAAGAGTAAAATAAATCTAGGGTGAATTATATGGTTGATACCGATGAACTTTTCGATGATTTAGTTGAAGAGGTCGATTCTATTATTCCTGAGGCCCCTAGTTTGTTAATGGAGCAATCAAGATTAATAAATGATGATAAGAATAATAAAAATTATGATGACATTAAAAAACTCCAAGAATATGAACGTAATTTAGTTAAAATAGATCGTCTATTCATAAGTAGAGGTTTAAGATTTGTATTAGTAATTCCTATACTGGTAATCCTATTGTACGGTCTAGCCGAATCATTCACTGGTTCCGAACCTGATTGGTGGGTTAACCATATATCTCCAATAATAGAGCCACTAATCTCGGATGTAACCATTGAGGTTGCTCTTTATTATCTTGCATTCTTCTTTATTATTGCAGACTTAGGCCTTTTAGGCTTACTTTTGATGTTATTATCTCTGACCAGGAGAATATTTAGTATCCAATCTAAGAGATTGACTACCACTGGATTCACATTCAAAAGTGCTCATGGATATGCTGAAATGAAAGAAACAATCGAAGGTTCTTTCAGACAATTGGTGGCCTCTACCTTCCTTATGTTTCTTTCTGGGGCATTTCTTATTTTCAGTCTTCTATTCTCTGATATTGTCACCGGTAATTCAGTTCTTCTATCCTTTTCTACTGGTTTTCTTCTATCTGGTCATGGAGTTTACATGGTTTCAAATCGTTCCCGGTTTAATACGTGTGAAACATGGGGGATGTTAGATTCATTTTCCCCTCCAATTCATCCAGCTCTCTTGAAAAGACCGTTCAGTGATGTTATTAGTGCACATGTGGATCCACTTCTTAGCGTAAGGATCTCAGAGTATCTCCGTTCTGTTCAAAATTCAGTCAGAGAAGGAAATAATATCTCTGACTTACAGGAAAAATTGTTACATTTATTGCATCTAAGGAGATCAGGATATTTAGATGAAAGTGATTTCAGAGATGAATTAGAGGTGATGATGCCGGCACATATTATTGAGGACCTATTCAGACATCCTGAACTTGGTGAAGAAACTTGGGATCGCTTAATAATTAGAGCTCGAGATAAATGCGCATCATTTTTTAGACTCCATGATAGACTTAGAATGAAACTTGACACAGGAGTTAATCATAATATTTGGTTTGATGTAGATATGGAAAATTTAGTTGTAGGTCAAGCTAATTTATTTGCGTATGTTCTAAATTATGGGGATGAACCCGTTGACTTAATATTAAAAATCCAAACACCTGACTTTCGACCATCTGGCTGTGTGTATAAACTTCGAGTTAATTCATGTAAAGAATTATTAGATCAAAAAGAAAATCTTTCATCTATACAAAAATTACCATTAGTCATGAAATCGACTAGGATTATTTGGCAAAGTCTTCTCCCTGAAGAAACCGGAGAAGCAACAGTTACAGTAAGGCTAGAAGATGAAAATGGTAATCTCCTAAGTGGAAGAGTTCTAACTGTACAGAATCGTTCTGATCTCTTTACGAGATTAAGAATTTCTATTGGTGCTATTTTCTTAGTAGGGGCCGGAATTGCAATTTTATCGCCTATATTGCCTTTTTTCACATCACTCATAGGGCTATGAATCCAGTAGTTCCTTTGAAGAAGGGTGCCTCACTCGGCGACTCGTGACTGATGAGCAGCAGAACCCTGAGGATGACCTTAGAACAAGATTGCATGCTATGGAAACTAAACTTAGAAGGATGAAAGAACAAAGAAATTCCTTTAATGAAGATGCAAGGCGTGCTGCCGACTCAAGAAATGCGTTACAAGAGCAAAGTAAAGAAATTCGAGAATCAATCAAAGAAAAGCTAGATGAACAAAAGAAGGTCAGAGATCAAGCCCAAGTTTGTAAAACTAGAAGAGATGAAATACAGAAACAAATTAGAGAATTAATTAATCAGAACAAAGGTCGAAGGGATGATGCTAAAGAATCAAAGTCAGTTGTTATTCAACTATCTGAAACAATAAGGGAGATAGAGAAAATTGAAAATACAATGATGACTGATGGACGTTTAATATTGGAAACTGAAAATAAACTACTCAAAAAACTTAAAGTTTTAATCACAAAAAGAGATAAATTAATGCCTTCTGTTGAAGAATTTAATATTATTAATATAGATATTGGCGATATGGATGGTTCAATTCGTCTTCTTAAATCAGAAGCAGACAATGCCCATCAAGAGATGATTGATTTTCACAAAAAAGCAGATTTAATATGGGAAGAAGTAAAACCGATGCTTTCCGAAAGAGACTTTTTACGCGCAGAAGCGGATAGGTCGCATTCAGCATACGTGACCTGCCGAGAATCTGCTAATGAGGTACATGAGAATATGCAAGAATTAATCAGTCAAGCAAATGAACTTAGGGACGAAATGAAAGCAGCCCAAGAAGAGAGAATAAAGGTAATTAAGGACCATAATCAATCCGTTAAAGATGCTCTCAAGAAACCTAGTGAAGATGAAGAAATGGCCGATTCTTTAGCATCGCATCTCTTGAGTAGTGGTTCGCTAACTCTGGGTGGAGCTTTGAATGGCGATTCATCATCTGTAAAAATTAAGTCAACTAGGGGTAAAAAGCAATCTCGAAAATTAGGGACTGCGCGTGGTAAGAAATAATCCTACCATCCTCTTTCTTCCATACGAACATCTAATGTCTCAATTTCTAACCCTGGCATCGCCTCCCCTATCATTCGGCTGGCTTCAGCAACTGATTCTGCATTTTGATATCTATGTGTCGCTAAAACTATAGCCTCAGCAGTAGTTTTTGGATCCGAACTTTTGAAAATTCCTGAACCCACGAAGACACCATCCATTCCATGACTCATCATTAAGGCTGCATCTGCTGGAGTTGCAATTCCTCCTGCTGAAAATGTAACAACCGGTAACCTTCCCAAATCAATTACTTCATTCAAAATTGTTGAGACCTCTCCACGTAAATTTTCTATATTTCCAAAAGGTGTTTCACTTATTTCAATATTAAAATCTGATGCCCCTTGTACTCGATGAAATCCTTCCATGATTTTTTCAATCATTTGTATTCTTCCATCTTGATCTACCTTCCGTGCATGTAAAATTTCTTCTTTAACTAGTCTTGCATGCTGAACTGCACTTACAACATTTCCAGTACCAGCTTCTCCTTTAGTTCGAATCATAGCAGCACCTTCTGCAACTCTTCTTATTGCTTCTCCTAAGTTTGTGCAACCGCAAACAAATGGAATGGTAAAGTCATTTTTTGCAATATGGTAAAATGGGTCTGCTGGAGTCAATACTTCTGATTCATCAATCATATCTACTCCAAGAGATTGCAAGACTTTTGCTTCATCATCATGCCCAATTCTAGCTTTAGCCATTACTGGAATACTAGTGGTTTCAATAATTTCTGTAATCATATCCGGGTGACTCATTCTCGCCACTCCGCCTTGTGCCCTGATATCTGCAGGAACTCTCTCTAAGGCCATTACTGATACTGCTCCTGCATCTTCTGCAATGTGAGCCTCTTCTGGTGTAACTACGTCCATTATGACGCCACCCTCTTGCATTTTCGCAAAACCACGCTTCAGTAAAGATGTGCCATGTCTCAAATTAGTAAAGTCTAACTTATCGCTCATAACTAATCGTCGCGGCTCTCATTGATGAACCTATGTTCATAAAAATAATAATTACAGAGTTAAGATTCTGCTAATACAGGTGAATCGCCTTCGGCAATCGGAAGGTCAGGTGCTTCATTTTCATTTCTATCTAACCAAGATTCTTGGTCATCCGGTAAATCAGTATCTGCAAATATCGCTCCAACAGGGCATTCAGGTATACAAGCAGCACAATCAATACACTCATCTGGATCAATTACAAGATATGTATCAGTTTCTCTAAAGGCCTCTACGGGACATACTGCGACGCAATCTTGGTACTTATGGTCAACGCAAGCTTCAGTTACTACGTGGGTCATGTACATGCGTATGACAAGATACATAAGAATACTTGTATATCCAGACTATTGTTAGTTCGATTTAATTATTGTCAAGTATAGTCTCAATCAGTTTAGTGATGACTTCTGAGGTTTCTTCGCCTGGATATGATTCTATTTTGAATTTACCTTTAACAGTAGATGAAGTAGTCTTTTTATTCGCTAAAGAAATCTCCCCTGCCACTAGTTTTGATAACTCTAATCTTATGTGTAAATTTTTTGATTCATCAATTCTCTTTTCTATCCCTTCATTCAGAATAACTGTTAATACTTCACTACCAATTTTTTTAAGTGATTCAATGGCTTCTTTTCTTTTTTGTGTTCGAGCTACTATTGAATATTGCTCAGAGCCATGGAATGATTTGTCCTTTGAACGGTTAATTGTTGATTTTTTGCCAGATATCCATTTTAATGAATCTTCTAATAAATCCATATTATCTAATGCACTAGCATTGACTCTCCAAGTGACGCCATGCAAACTCATATCTATTCCAGTAAACACTTGGTATTGAATGCGACGCTTTTCGATATATTTCTAATAGTATTAATTGGGTCTCGTTCATATACTGAATTCAAGTCCGACGGCTTGCAAACGGGGCAGCCCCCGAAATATACGGAGTCGTTTAATATGGCAAAAGGAGCATCAGCAAGAGCAGCGGCACGAAAACAGAGAGACAAGTGGAAGGCAAAGCGCTGGTACACTATTAGGGCTCCAAGAACTCCATGGTCATTTAGGGTGATTGGTGAAACCCTAGCTGAAGAACCCGAGCAACTCATCGGTCGTAATTATGAAGTTATTCAGAATGAATTAGACGGTGATTTTTCAAAAATGCATGTCAAGGTCGTTTTCAGAGTCACTGACGTACTAGGTAATGATGCAATTACTGAATTTGTAGGCCATGAACTTTTGAAAGATCATGTTCGCAGACAAGTACGTAGAGATCGTGGTAAAATTGATGATACTATTGATGTTGTAACTGAAGACGGATACTATGTCAGATTCAAGCCTTTGATGATTTCTAGAGCTCGGATTAAGTCAAGTCAGAAACAGCAAATGAGGACTCTAGCAAGAGAAATCATACTGACTACTGGGGCAACATCTACTTGGTTTAATCTTCAAGCATCTATGCTTGATGGAACTCTTGAAACAAAAATTAAGGATGCAGTATCTAAGATTCAACCTGTGAGGACAGTTGTAATCCGTCGTACACAATTAATTCAGTCCGGTGTTCTAGTTGAAGACGGCCCTACTCTTGATGAAATTCATGCTCAAGAAAAAGAAGAGAGTGATGCTGCTAAATCTAATTCTGAGGAACTAGAATCCGAGGATTCAACAGAAGTTGAATTAGAGAACGGTGAAGAATCCGAAGAAATTAATGAAGAAAATAACGATTCAGAAGACACTGACTATTCTTCAATGACTGTGGCTCAATTGAAAGAGTTGCTAAAAGAAGCTGGCAAGCCAGTTTCAGGTAAGAAATCTGATCTTATTGACCGACTTAATGAGTAATTTCTTGTTAGATAAGCACTTGAACCTTAAACCTAGGCGAGGTTCATGGCTCGTGTTGTTGTAATATGTGGAACCGGCATGAGTAACTTATCAAAAGTTTATGAAAATAAGTCTGACTCGGATTTAACAAAAATAAGAATTGATACTGAATGGGGAGCAGTTCCTATTTCAGTAATCGATATTAAAGGTGATAAAATTTTCATATTAGACCGTCATCACTCAAACTCTGAAAAAAGAACCCCTCCTCATATGATTGAGCATAGAGCAAATATCTATGCAGCGATGAGTTGCAAGCCAAAGATAATCCTCAGTGTCAATTCAGTAGGTACAATGAGAGAAGATTTCCCTCCTGGGGAAATAGGTATATCGGGAGATATTATTGATTTCACCCAAGTTCCTTGGACATTTTTTGATGATGATGCTAATCATTCTGATAGGACCTTAATTTTTGACGAAAAAGCTATTTTATGTTGTGAAAAGGCTCTATATAAACAAGATATTCCAGTCATAAAAGAACTAACTGTTGCTCAATGCATCGGTCCCCAATTTGAATCTCCCTCTGAAATTGATGCACTAGATATTCTTGGTGCTGATGTAGTCGGTATGACTCTTGGCCCCGAACAGCGTTTAATTTCTGAATCTGATATACCTCATGTTGCTCTTGCTTGTTCATCCAACTGGGCCGCAGGTAGGACGCCGGGAAACCGTGATGCAGAGATTAATCATCATGAAATAGATTCGATGGCATCTAAATTACAAAGAAGAGTAATTGACTGCATCAATAGTCTAATAGTTAACTTCTGAGTGTTGATTATGGATTTTAAAATAGGTTTTATATTCTTATTAATTGCTATGATTACAGTACCAATTACAATTAATTCACTAAATAAATGGGATCAATCAGAAGAAGATTTCAAGAGAGGTTGTGACCCAACATATAGGATATATATGGGTATTCAAACAGATGTAAGTGCAGATGAATGCGATATGTTGGAAGATGAGAAGACTCTTAATCTTCAAATATTTCTTATTTCATTATCTATGTGTATAACTTCAAGTTTAGTCGGTTTAATTTCAATTTTTCCTAATTCGGATGAAAAACCTCCTGGATTAATTTGATGGTCTCCACCATCTAGTGACGTTCATGTACCCATTGAGTGTAGATGAATGGATAAATTTTGAAAGTCAGGGAGACAATATTAGGTCATGGGACCAGATGATGAATAGAGTAGCGTATTTCCATTCCAAATATGATTTTCCAAATCCAATTAATAAAGGGCATGATATGGGTTACAGAATTTCTCTAACTGTAGAAGAGTTGGGAGAATTTGCTGCTGCGATTACTAAAGGTAAGCCCGTTCAAGAAGCCGCAGAAGAATTAGCAGATTTACTAATTTTAATTCTTGGACATTCGCTAGCACTTGAAATCGATTTATTTAATGAGTTTAATAAAAAAATAGATAGAGTAATCCAGAGGCCAGTTCGGCACACTAAGTTAGGGATTCGTGTTACGGATTACAAAGACGAATAAACATAATTTTATGACTTAGAATTATATCATACGTGCATGGGTAGGGTTGATTTAGCAGTTTACATAGCAATTCTTTTGCTATCTAGTTTAATGGTTGGATGTATTATGGAAGGTCCTGATTCAGATTTAGATGGAGTTGAAGATTCCATAGATAACTGTGTAGATATCTCTAATGCTAACCAATTAAATCATGACGGGGACGATTTCGGAGATCTATGTGATGATGATGATGATAATGACTCAATATTAGATATCAACGATTCTCATCCTTTCGATAGTACCGAATCCTCAGATTTAGATGGTGATGGTATTGGAGACAATTCTGATGATGACATTGATGGTGATGGTACAGATAATCTTGAAGACGCTTATCCATTAGATTCAAGTGAGCAAAGAGATACTGATTTAGACGGAATTCCGAATGGTATTGATGATGATGATGATAATGATGGAATTAGTGATGCAGAAGATCCATTTGATTTGACTCCATCATCATCTCTTTTAGAGACAGGTCTATTTGTAGCGGGTACCAGAGATCTAACCTTTCTTTCTTCCCGTGGTCATGAAATTACATTACAAGTTTGGTATCCAATTATTGAGGAATCTGCCGAACGAGTAATCTACAACAATGTCCTCCCTGGATTCGCATTAGATGATACTACCCCTGATTGCTCCGAGCCAAGGCCAGTTACCATCTACAGCCATGGATTCCCGAGTATAAGGTGGGGGTCTGCATTCATGATGGAAAATTTAGCAACCCATGGTTTCATTTCCTTAGCTCCAGATCATCGCTATGGCACTCTTCTTGATGCAAATCCCGATAAATTAGGTGAAATGCTGCTATCTATGCCTCTTGATATTATGGAAAGTTTTGATTGGTTGATAAATCAAAATAATCATGAAGGAGAATTTAATAATTGTATAATCCCTGAAAACGGGTATTCAGTCATTGGTCAATCTACTGGCGGTTATGCATCTATGATGATTTCAGGAGCTGAAATTTTGTTTAATGATTTAAACTCAGGTTGTGATGATGGTAATTTAATTAATTGTGATATTATAAATTATTGGGAATCAAATTTCGGACTCTTCGAATCTATAAGTTTACCAGACATTCGTGCTAAGTCAGCCATCTTACTTTCTCCATGGAATGGAAGTGTACTTAATTCTGGAATATCTAATGTATCAATACCAACGCTAGTATTGACAGGTGATGTTGACGATACTACAGTAATTTCAGAGGTAAATAACACATCCTATCAATTAGGTGTCAATCTAGTTAATTATGCTATTTTCAATAATTCAGGACACTATGCATTCGCTCCAATAGGTTGTGCTGCAAGAGGTTGCGATGGTTTACTAGACATCAGTATATCAACTGATTTAGCCAACATCACTTCTATTATTTTCCTCGCTCAGCAACTTAAATGGCCTGATTCAGAACTCTATGAATGGCCTGATTCAGAACATATTGCGTGGAAATACGATTAAAGATATTATTTATTTAATGATGGTATAGTACAAACTTCAGGCTTAGAGAATATTTTATGCCTGTTTTTAGAAATTATGTTATAGACAATATCTCTTAACGGAAGAGGGATAATCCATACAAACGGATACCACATTTTATAGTACCATTTCAGATATAGAAGGCATCTAATTGCCGCAGCGGATCTAATAAATGATTCTCCATTTCTGATAAGATATACTGTGTCTGCTTTCTGTTTTTTTGTAGATAACTCATCGATAATTTTTTTCCCTTCTTCACTTTCATTAGTTAGAAATCTTAAATTCTTATCATTATCTAAACGTGGATGTAAAATTATAGCAACGCGATTACAAAGGCCGCAATCTCCATCTAAAAGTAAGGTATCTTCATGGATCATTTTTTCACCGTTGATTCAATATTCCAAGTTAGAACCTCTACACCCTTACTAAAGTGAATAAGATCCGGTTTTAGTGTATTATTAATACCTAATTCATAAAAATCGGTCAGTGAATTATCTTTTAATTCTACTTCAGAATCTTGAAATTCCCATTGTTCATGACATGTGTAAGCTCTGTAAGTAACTCCTTTTTTACTGACATATAGGCAGTATCTTTCGAATAAAAATTCTTCTAAGCTTCCTTTTTTCGCCTTTAGCAGAGGTCCTCTCGGTTTCGAAACTCCTTCCAGTTTAACCGCATTACTTTTTCTCTTAGAGTTCCACGAATAAAATCCATTTTTATCAATGGAAAAATTACATTTTGAATAATTATAAGGTAAACCATATGCAAATGGAGCATATGTACAAGTGACATGACTATGTGCATCTAGAGTGAGGAAAAATACACCTCCTTTCCCATTTTTTTTGACATATGTCCGTATATTAAATTCGGGAAAATTCGAAATAAATGATATAGAAGGAAGGAATCTAGGTCTTACTTTTTCCATCTTGAATGGAATAACTCCAACATATGCTTTCCCCTCAAATAATTCTATTTCTAAATCATCAGGAATATGCTTTCTTAGAATATCTGGGTCAACTTCCCAATGCATGAAAGTCAAATCAACCCAATTTTGTTGTAAAGAGAACTTCCGCTCTGGCATTGGAAATGGCAGGTGGCTAGTCCTCATACAAATGGTTGAATAATTGTTTTATTTTCAAAGGTATGTAATAAATGTATTAATTTTTATTATTTCGTAACCATCTTGAATAAGTAGTCTGAAATTCATTTTTATCATCTTTAGTCGTTTTTTCTATAGTTTCTTGGTCCCAATCTTTCCAATTAACTTCTGGGAATATTATATTGCCACTATTAGATGTATGAACTCTCGTCATATGTATCTCCTCGACTCTATCGAAGAACATATTGTAAATTTGAGCACCGCCAATAATCCAACATTCTTCACAACCATTTGCGTATGCAATCTCTATCGCCCTTCCTGGATAAAGTGCTGATTCTGCCCCCTCCTCTTTCCAAGAGGTATTCCTTGACATTACAATATTGAGTCTATTTGGCAGCGGCCTGTAATTCTCAGGCAATGAATCCCATGTTTTCCTACCCATAATTACCGCATTAAAGCCGTCTGAAATTGTCAATTCCCGAAATCTAGCCATATCTTTTGATAGCCTCCATGGCAGTTCATCATTATCTCCAATGTTATCCTGTTCATCCATAGCAACAATCATCATTATTTTCATGCATAAACCTCATATTGATATTGGAGCGGATATATGCGGATGATGCTCATAATCTATGATTTGTATATGCTCTGCCTTAAAATCATCAATATTCTTGATATTTGAGTCAAGTATTAATTTAGGTAATTCAAGAGGTGTTCTTGAGACTTGTAGTTGTGCTTGTTTAAGATGATTATTGTAAAGGTGACAGTCACCTCCGGTCCAGATGAATTCTCCAGGTTCTAAGTCACAAACCTGTGCAATCATACAAGTAAGCAAACTATAGGAGGAGATATTGAATGGAACTCCTAAGAATGCATCTGCACTTCTTTGATAAAGTTGACATGATAATTTTCCCTCACGAACAAAAAACTGAAAAAATGCGTGGCAAGGCATTAAAGCCATTTTATCTAATTCTCCAACATTCCAAGCTGATACGATAATTCTTCTTGAATCAGGATTTGTTTTGATCATTTCAATAGAATTTTTAATTTGATCAATAATTTCTCCATCATTAGAAATCCAATTACGCCATTGCTTTCCATAAACAGGACCTAGGTCACCGTTTTCATCTGCCCATTCATTCCATATTCTGACTTTATTATCTTGTAGATACTTTACATTTGTTTCTCCAGATATAATCCATAATAGTTCGTGAATTACGCTAGGCCAATGTACTTTTTTCGTTGTCACTGCAGGGAAATTTTCTGATAAATCAAAGCGCATTTGGTGTCCAAAAACTGACTTTGTTCCAGTTCCAGTTCTATCTCCTTTTTCACCACCCTCTTCGAGTATTCGCCGTAATAAATCTAGATACTGTTCCATACTGATATCATCGGTTTGGTCGACAGTCTTTGAATGATACTCTCCTAAAGTCACTTAAGGGGCTCCATTAATACGTAGAGTTTCCATAATTTGATCGGTTAATTTTCGGAATAATATCTTCATTTCAATTGTTTTTTCTGATTCATCTTTCATTAGTAATTTTTTAATTGCTTCATCATCAAGATTTCCTCCATCAGGGCTCGAAATCCATTCTGCAAAAGTGATCGGTGTTCCTATGATGACATCAATTCTTTTCCAAGGTTTGATAATTAGACTTCCTGGTTTCATAAAATCTCTTGATCCATTAATAGACATTGTAATTATCGGTGTATTTGGAAACTTAGCAGCCAACCTTGCAACTCCTGTTTTCCCTTTTTGTAAAAACGGTGAACTTTCATTTCTTGACCTCGTCCCTTCGGGAAAAATCCCTAATGAACTTCCAGATTCTAGAACATCTACTGCTTTACTCAAAGCATTTTTTCCACCACTTTCTCTTGAAGTTTCAATTTGCCCTGTACTTTGCATGAGAATTTTTGTAGCTTTAGAGTTGAAGTGTTCCTGTTTAGCTAAGTAATGTATTGGTCTATTAGCGGCTACTATTTTTACAAATGGGTCAACATGTGAGGTATGATTCGCTGCTAAAATCACAGCACCTTTCGGAATTCTATCCAATCCGTGGTAGTGAATATTAGTAATCGCTCTGAATGGAGCGGGTAGTGTAAATAATAGGAAATTGTATAACCATGGAGTAGAAAATTTCTCATCGGTCCCAGATAGATTAACTAATTCTGAAATAGAATTCAGACTACTATTGGATAACATGATATATATCTCGCATCAATAGTTCAGCCTTATTGCTTTCCATTGGACTTACAAGGGTTCATCTCTTATTTCGTATTCGGGTAGTCATGGGGAAGCGACATCAGGGTGTTTTCTTACTCATTATTTTTCTAACTCCATTACTTGCTCCTACTGTAGTTGCAGAATGGGATGATGACAATTGGTTATGGAACTTAATAGGGCCAGAAAGATTAGAACATGGTGACGAATTTGCATGCCATGGTTATGAAGGGATAGATATCAATGAAGATAATTCTATAATAAATTCTTGTAAAAAATATCTAAATGGACACACGAATTCATCAAGATGGGGGTCTGAAGCAATTTCATTTGGAGTTCCGAATGAAATTTCTGAATCTACAATTTCCTCACTTAAATCTTCAAATTTCCTCATATTGGGAGATAATTTGGTCACTGAAGTAGATGATATGTTTGTTGTTCAAAGAAACGGAGGGAGTCTTGAAAAAAATGCTGCAAACATCAGTTTACTTGATTCTGCAGAAAAAGACTCTCTTGTTTCTATTTATTGGGAGGCTAGAATATATGATCTTAAAGTCAGAGAAGATAAGCCTGCAATAGAGTTTCTAGAGAGTCAAGATGTTTGGTTTACCACTTGGGGTGAGTGGTATAATCATGAAATTTCTAGCGATTTAATAACTTATTCTAAAAATAATAATTCTATATCTATTAGTCTTGAGAAAGATTCTAGTTCCTCATGGGATGTTCCTGGTAGCGTATTCATTGAGACATCTGCATCTGTATTATCTGTTAATGACGAATTTGGAAATTCTTACCCTCTACTTCAAGAAAATACTAAAGTTCTTCAAAATGGTTGGAGGGAAATAGAATCAGGTTTAGTAATCACAATTCCTCCTGGTTATGAGGTTCAGATAGAATTTGATAATGAAACTTCATCCTTTATTTCTCCTCTTAAAACTTTTAATGACTTACATCATAGTGTGACTATTGTAGGACATCATGTGACGAATCTTCATGAATGGGCCTCGGATTTTTATGATTCCCCACTTCTTTTTACATGGTTGATTGAGAGACCATCTGCATTAGAGATGGATTGGAGATTACCAATATTTGCACTGGGTATATTAATAGCAACGCCTTTAACAATACACTGGTTAGTGAAGAGAGATCAAAATTTAAGAATCTAAAAATTAATATCCGGTCCTTCTATTGTAACACCTTCGTCTTTCAGATCTTGTAGAACATTAAATATTACTTGATTAGACAATTTTTCAGGAGGATAAACTCCTTTCCCAATTAGATTTTCATCGATTAGCCATTGTTTAATACAAGAAAAAGTAACTAATCCTGTTGTTCTTGCCATAGATGAATCACCATGTAATCCTTCATCATATACCGTCCATCGCATTTCTTCTCCATTCTTACATTCAACTTTTATTTCCATCCACGTGAACTCTCTTCTATTTTTATCAAATTTCCACATCTGTATAAGACTTTTTTCATTGAGATTTTTTGCTTTCTTCTCATCAATGAATCTTTGAATATGTCCCGGCCACCTCACCGTATATTCCATCATATTATCTGCTGAGATAGTTTCAATCAAACTTCTGAGTCCATCAGTTAGAAATGCCTCCATCTCACCCCTCTGTTTTACCATAATTCTATGCCTCTCTGTCAATGCAGGTAGGATACATATTTTTCTATCTCTTACAATTCTTGCCGGGCGTGTGTATTCTGCAATCACATCATTTGGAGAAAATGGAGCCATGTAACTCCACTCTTCATCTGTTTCTATTGGGTTTCCACCGACTCTAATTTCGGCATTTATTATTCCATCTCCAACTCTTGATGCATATGAGATTAACATATTAGAGAATCCAGGTGCTATTCCTACGTCCCAAAGTAACCTTGCTCCTGAATCTAAAGCTATTCCATGTAATATTTCGGGTGTTTTCTCACTAAAACTTAAATCAACTATTCTCCTTCCTTTAGATACCAATAATTTTGTAACACTATGTCCAAGATTTCCTGGGAGCATATTAATGAATAAATCATCTTTGTCAAAAGTTTCTTGACAATATAAAAGTGCATCTTTGACGTGAGTTTTTACTAAATCGTTGTCTATAAGATAATTTGTTTCTTTGATATCAATGATATTAATTTTCACTCCTAGGCTAGACAATTTCTTAATTACGAAAGAACCAACAAGCCCTGACCCTAAGCAGTGTATAGTGACCATATTATCATACACCGGCAGTAGTTCATGTCCATAGTAGTTGGGCATATTTGCAGTATTTTATGCGTAGCCTTGATTGAGGGCTTCGCACTCGACCATACATGGCTGGAGAGTCTCGGATAGATCCATGGTCTTCTCAACAGTCTACTGATTATGCTAAAATAAGGGATAATTTTGGTTTGAGTAGCGTTGAAATTTCAAAGATACCTAATCCAAATCAATTACATCGCAGAGGAATTATTTTTGCTCACAGGGATTTAGATGTAATTCTTGGATGTATAGATAGAAGTGAAAAATTTGGAGTTTTAACAGGCCTAATGCCGAGTGGAAAAATGCACCTTGGTCATAGCATGGTTATTGATCAGGTTAAGTGGTTTCAAGAACAGGGGGGTGACATTACGGTCACAGTCGCCGATTTAGAAGCTTTAGCCACTAGAGGAACATCTCTCAAAGAAGGGCGCGAACTCGCTCTTTCTGAGTATATACATAATTATGCTGCCTTGGGACTTGATCCAGATAAAACCAATGTATATTTCCAAAGTATGAGACCTGATGTCCAGCGTCTTGGCTTTACATTAGGGAAGAAGACAAATCTTTCAGAGTTTAAATCAATATATGGTTTTTCAGGAGATACCAATCTCGCTCATGTACAGGCACCTCTTGTCCAAGCAGGAGACATAGTACATCCTCAATTAGAGGAATACGGCGGTCTTAGACCGATAGTAGTCCCTGTAGGTGTCGATCAAGATCCTCATATTCGTTTAACTAGGGACTTAGTAGGTAAAACAAATTGGTTTAATCTAAAGAGAAGAAAGAATGGAGGCCTTACAATAGGTTTATCGATCCAAGATGAAAATAAAATTCAAATGGGTATTTCAGAATCGGGTGGGATAAATCGCCAAGTACGTAGTACGGTATTTGACAAACTTAAGAGTTGTCTTTCAAAACTTGGATTTGCAGATTTCATGGCAAATCCAAAGCATGGTACAATCGAAATTCCGGGTGCAACTATTAGTGATATGCCTAGGATTAAAATTTCATTACTAAATCTTGAAAGAAATATGGGAGGGATGGGGCTTATGCCTCCGTGTTCTACATATCACCGTTTTGCAGTTGGTATGACTGGAGATAAAATGTCTTCATCAAAACCCGAGACGACTATTTTTATGCGCGATTCTATAGAAGTCATGTCAAAGAAAGTGAAGCGTGCATTTAGTGGTGGTCAAGCAACAATTGAGGAACATAGGAGGCTTGGTGGAGATTTATCAAAAGATGTGGCTTATCAATATCTCCAGTTCTTTTTTGAAGAAAGCGATAGTGAATTATCATCTATTGGACGAGATTATGAATCTGGAAGGTTACTGGCTGGGGAAATAAAGCAAATTTGTATAGATAAAGCATCAGAATGGTTGAATGAACTTTCGGAGAAAAGATATCAATGGGCAGATAGGATTGATGATTTTATAGCGCCCGACTCAAAATAATTATTCTAATTCTTCAGTGTTGAATACAGGGAAGCTCGGCCCTATTTCCAATACTTCCATTTCTTCCTCAGTTAGATCTCTTGAAACTGCCTCCTGATGTAATATTTGACTATGTCCCATAGGATCTAGAAGAGTTATTATTGTACTCATTTCTCCATTCTTAACCAGATTGATCTTGTCAAATAAATCTTCACATTTTTTAACTATATCTTCTTCATTAGAGGCCTTTGACTGTCTATACATTAGCCTTATTGCATCTTCGAATCTATTCAAAACTCCTTCGATATTAGACACATATCCTGTCGTAGCTCCACCTGGCTCAACTTCTAGTCCTAACTCACTTATCTTGACTGTACAAGATGATGAACGAATTATTCTAACTGAGAGCATTTCTGAGTCATTAATATTCAAGCTACATGCACCTGGTTTTTTGCCTTCTGCCGGTATGAAATCTGTATGTTTCCATCCACAAGATGGGCACAAAATTGTAAGTTGAGTATGTTCTCCAAAATAAGGTATTTCTGACGTATGGGCAATCATAGTTAGTCCATTATCTGAAAAACAAACAGGACATGGCTGCTCGACAGTACTTTCCATGCCACCCGCTCATCTATGATTTATATCAGCCTTTTTGGCACCATAATCAGGAGGTAGTAGGAGTAAACGATTATGTCCTAAACCGAAAACAGTTCCTTTAATTTCATTCTCAATGAATTTCTGTAATTTGGATACTGCAATTTGAAGCTCTATTTCACGGTTAATCATGCTGCCCATCTCTAAAATTACGATATCGCCATCTGATATCCAGTTCATTAGTTCAGGTATTCCTGTGATGTCTTCTAAACTAGCCCTGTGAATTACTGTATCTTTAGCTCGTTTTGGCACTGGTGCTTGAGAATATCTTTCCCCTAAGTCGTGATAATCCTGCTCTGCATCTATTGAACTGTTGATATTACTAGGTAAACTAGGCATCTCAATCCATTTTGGCCCACTACTTTCTTCTTTCGCCACGATACCGCGTCTAGGAGCCGTTCTTTGTATTATCTAATGAATTATTATGGATATGTTAGTTTTATCTTGTTTTCAATAAATTGCATGACCCTCATCCGTCGCATTGATAAGGGGGGTCATTTTAGTAGATTCGCTGAGAGGACTTCCTCTTATGGCGGTGACTAAAATGCACGCGACAACTGATGCAGTAAAGACGGGAACAAGTACAATCGGAATTACCTTTGATGGTGGAGTCGTTGTTGGTGCAGATCACAGAGCAACTATGGGGCACTTTATAGCAAATAAAAGTGTACAAAAAATGTTCCAAATATCAAATAGCATAGCACTTACTACTGCGGGATTAGTGGGGCATGCTCAATCACTTTCACGTACTTTAGCCGCTGAATTAAAATTATATGAATTGAAAGAAGGAACCGCTATGACTGTCAAAGGTGCTGCCACACTAACTGCAAACATATTGGTTGGAAGACCACACTATGTTCAATTACTAATTGTAGGTGTAGACTCTTCTGGTTCCAGTGTTTACAGTATTGACTCAGCAGGCGGTTCCATACCTGATGTTTATTGCGCTACAGGTTCAGGTTCTCCATACATGTATGGTGTTCTTGAAGACCAATATCGTGATGGAATGGATGAAAAATCTGCATTAAAAGTCGCTGCAAAATCTCTTTTAGCATCTGCTCAAAGAGATGCAGCTAGCGGAAATGGTATGGATTTAGCAGTAATTACAGCAGAAAAAGGATTCCAACAATTGTCAAAAGAGCAGGTAGCCGCTCTTCTTTCTTCACTTTGATACTCACGTTGCATTGTGCACATCTCCGTTTTTCGGAGAATCACTTCTAGCGTGAGTAACTTTGGATGTGAATTTTATGAGAATGTCGTACTCTGAACTCAAAAAGAAAATATCAGGCATTATCCCTAAAAATATTGATTATGAAATCGATCTTGAAGCCGGTTCAATATCTATAATCACTAAACAACCTGAAAAGTTTGTTACTAGCACTGACAACTTGACCGTCAAAATAGCCAAGTTAGTCAAAAGAAGAATTGTAATTCGCCCTCATCCAGACATTTTGTCTAGTGAACAAGAAGTTCATGATGCAGTAGGTCAAATCATTCCTCATGATGCACAAGTAAGAAAAGTTTGGCTTGATCCTGCATTAAGTGAAGTTATATTAGAATGTGATAATCCTTCAGATGCTGTTGGTCCTAAGGGGTCTAATATTCAAGCACTTAGGGATAAAATAGGATGGTTAGTCAAAGTTGTCCGCGCCCCATCAATAGAAAGTCGAACTCAACATGATATTAGGAGATACAGAAAAGAAATGTCCGAGGAGAGGAAGTCTCTTCTCAGAAAATTCGGAGCAAGAATTTATCGACCTCAAAGGCCGGGTGAATCTTGGGTTAGGATTACCGCCCTAGGTTCTTACAGAGAAGTTGGTCGAGCAATGCATCTAATTACTACTAATGAATCTAAAGTATTGGTTGATTGTGGTGCCAAACCTACTACAAATAGGAATGAAGTTCAACCATTTTTCAATGCGCCTGAATTAATGCCCTTAGATAATCTTGATGCGATTGTAATAACTCATGCCCACGTAGATCACATCGCTATGCTTCCTGTTCTATTTCGATATGGTTATCGTGGCCCGGTTTACTGTACACCTCCTACTAGAGATTTAATGACACTTCTTCAGATTGATTATGTTAAAGTTAGTCAGGCAGAGGGTAATGAGCCTCCCTATTCAAAGGCAGATATCCAAGAATGCATTAAGCATGTAGTTGATGTAAATTGGGGTGATAAAACTGACATAGCTCCCGATATTAAGATGACTATGGAAAATGCAGGACATATTTTAGGTTCCTCAAGCGTTTATATGAATATTGGTGAAGGAAATAATGAACATAAAATATTATTTTCTGGTGATATTAAATACGAAAAATCATGGCTTTTCGATGCAGCAACTGTCAGATTCCCTAAGGTTGATACTTTAGTTATTGAGTCAACTTATGGTGGTCCTCAGGATATTCAGCCAACTAGGGATGCAGCAAGTCATGAACTCCAAGAAATGATAATCGATGTCATTGGTAGAGGTGGTAAAATATTCTGCCCTGTATTCGCTGTTGGCCGTTCTCAAGAAGTAATGATAGCCATAGATGAATTATTTAAATCAGGTAAAGTATCCCCAGTTACTGTATGGCTAGATGGAATGATTTCTGAAGCCACAGCGATACATGCCAGTCATCCAAATTTCCTTAATCGTGATTTAAGAAAAAAACTTCTCAAAGGCGGCGCAGAAAATCCCTTCCATTCCAAATGGTTCCGAACAGTTGAGTCTTATCAACAAAGAGAATCAATATTGCTAGATCCGTCTCCTTGTATCGTTCTAGCCACTAGTGGAATGATGACTGGAGGGCCGATTGTTGAATACTTCAAGCACTGGGCTCCTGAACCAAATAATACACTTTGCTTTGTTGGATATCAAGCATCAGGGACACTTGGAAGTAGACTAAGGGATGGTCATTCATCAGTGCCTTTAATTGACAAAGGTCAAACATTAATGGTTGAAGTAAAGTGCTCGATGAGGAAAATTGATGGATTCAGTGGACATTCTGATAGAAATCAATTAATGGATTATGTATCGGCTTTGAACCCCACACCTCGAAAGATAATTTGTCATCATGGAGATGCACAAACGTGTAATGCATTCCGTCAAGGATTGCGTGAAAAATTCCGTGTTCAAACATACGCTCCGGCAAATTTAGAAACTTTAAGATTATTATAATCATAATATTGGTACATCAAAGCCCGAATCTAGGGGTTCATCTGCTTGCTTCGCTAAGGGCGAAAATTGTTCATTAGAATCTTCCCAATCATCTAACAAATTTTCTTCCATTTTTGTTTCTTTAGATCGTTCTGAAACTATCAAAGAAATAGGGATTGGAATCAATAAAAGTAATGCCCAAGCGTTAATCGAGTTCCCCCCCGACTTGATATAACTATTAGCTGATAGTATTATCATAATGACGATAATCACCCAACAAAAAGTCTCTCTCCACCGGCTCATGTTATCTCGACTAGTATCTTCATTGATGAATTAATTGTGACATCAATCATCAGACAAACTCTTGAACTATCACTTTTCGAAAGTAATTGTGGCTTACAAGTTTAATCTCGTTACTTGTGGCTGTGGGCACTCTTTTGGCACATCCGGTAGTAGAGTTAACTACTGTACTAAATGTGGTTCTACTACAAATATTAAGAATGTAACTGGTTTCGAAAATGCTGAAAAATTATCTGTAGCAGTTTCTACAGCGAATATCCCTAAAGAAATTAGTGATGAATTAATTGAGAAAATACAGAAGAAAGAAAATAAGCATAAATCATCATCCCAAAATAAATCCTCGGACCCTTTCAATTTAATGAAAAAGGCCACCGATATTGATGGTAATCTAAGTAAATTATCATTAGATGAGGTATTAATCAGTGAAGGAATATCTGATACTACCAGTGAGCACTTAATCGGCCAAGCTGAGATGCAAGGTTTGTTAATTCGAGTGACTCAAAATACATGGAATTGGTTGAGTTAAGTTCTTGACAGGTTGTTCAGTCGAAGGGTTACTCACAGGGCCTGTGGGTTAGTCTGGTCTATGCTTGTTCGTTTGGGACGAACAGACTCTGGTTCAAATCCAGGCAGGCCCACCACTAATTCTAGTAGGGAGATTTATTCTTTTATCTTTAATATTGCATCTCTATCGAATATACTAACTGCATTTCTTAAAGCATCACTTTTAGTGAACCATTTCGCTTCTTCAATTTCATCCTCTTTTGGCGTTATTTCTTCGATTGATATATCTAAATTACATTTGTATGTGAAAGATAACCAATTTATTCCTTCCGATGTAAATATATTTTCTTGGACGATCACTTCGTCTTCGCCTTCAACAATATCTCCTGATTCTCCCTGTTTATCAGAGATTTCTATATGTATTCCCAATTCTTCTAGTGCTTCCCTTACCGCTCCTACCCTTGGATGTTCGCCATAGTCAACAAAACCTCCGGGTAATGTCCAGCAACCTGTGAAAAAGCCTCTTTTCACTTTGGCCATAAGTATCATGTTTTCTTCATTCTGTATTATTACTTTTGATACTACTCTGTGTATTGTTCGATATACCGACTCTCTAGCAACAGGATCCACTGCACTGTCGCTAATCACCGAATCTTTCCATGCCCAATTTTCAGGCCATTTGATTTTTGGGGTTGCAATTATTACTTTTTTCTCGGTTTCTCCTAAGATTATGTTATTTTTCCTCTTCATATCCCAATCAATACCCATTTCAGAAACTTCTTCCACTGTTGGTAAGCGTATTAGAAAATTCTCACCTTCCCATTCAATCCTTCCTAGTTCAGGTATCGCTGGACCTTCACCCTCATTATTGACAAGAAGTAACTTCCCATCATGTTCTAGGTGAATATAATCTGAAGTCATTTTTGTTCCTTCTTGACTAATATCCCATGATATCGCTAAGTTGAGACTTATAGAAGTTAGCAGAACCTTGTAAACTTTCTAGTTCCTGTTTTTCAAGATCTAACTCTATGATTCTTTCAACTCCATTCTTCCCTAATATTACCGGCACTCCAATGTATACTTCATTTAGGCCATATTCTCCATTCAGTAATGCACTACAAGGCAGCATCCTTTTCCGGTCATTCAAGACCGATTCTGCCATGATTGCTGCTGCACTTCCGGGCGCATAAAAAGCACTTCCTCTCTCCAATAACTTGACTATTTCTCCTCCACCACTAGCTGTTCTATTAGATATAGAATTTATTGTTTCTTCATCTAATAACTGAGTTATAGGAATACCACCTACTGTAGTATATCTTGGTAATGGTACCATTGTATCTCCATGTCCTCCTAAGACCATTGCTTGTACATCTTCGTTTGAACAACCTATCGCATCGGATACGAAATGAGTCATCCTAGCGGAGTCTAATATTCCTGCTTGACCTATGACTCTGTTAGATGGAAATCCAGTAACTTTCTGCATATGGTAAGTCATTAAATCTAAAGGATTTGTAACCATAATTACAACTGCTTCAGGAGCGAAATCTCTAATCCCTGCACCCACTTGTGAAATGATTTCTGCATTCTTACCAATTAGATCTTCACGACTCATACCTGGTTGTCTTGGGAACCCTGAAGTAACTACGACCACATCTGAACCTGCAATATCTTCATAATTTGAAGTACCTGTGATTTTTCCATCATAATTTAGAACTTGGCCTCCTTGACTCATATCTAGAGCCTTGCCTTTTGCAAAACCCTCGTATATGTCCAGTAACACAATCTCACCTAATTTCCGTTCAGCCATAACAAAGGCACATGTAGCGCCTACATTACCCGCACCAATCACTGCTATTTTTTTTGCTTCTCTTACCATTGAGTTCCCCTCATTATGTGCCCGCCGGTGTTACATCCTTAGCCTTTAGTGAGTAATAAACTCCTGTGTAGGGAGAAAATTCTTTTACATTGTATGTTCAGGATTTGATATGGAGTCAAAAAATAAATCCCTTCTTAGTTTACTACTGGTTGGTTTTGTCCCTTCCATATCTGTAATATTTGGAATCAAGATTATTGATGATGAACTTATTTCACAAATATTTTTCATTTCCTGTAAAATATGGATTTTTCTTGTTCCTACACTTTGGTATCTACTTGTAGACCGAAATACAATATCCAAGGAATTGCCCTCAAAAGATGGTTTGAAAATGGGCTTAGCAACAGGATTAGTAATGTCGATTATCATATTAATTACTTGGTTCATATTCAAGAGCACATTAGAAATAGATCAAATGATTACTACTTTACAATCAAATGGTCTTTCTAATATTAATCTGTACATATTGGGGATGATATACTGGATTTTTCTAAATAGTCTTCTAGAAGAATATGTATTCAGATGGTTTGTAACTACCAAGTCAATTATAATTTTCGGAAACAATAACGCGGGAATATTATTCTCTGCTTCATTATTTACGCTACACCATGCCATAGCTCTACATTTATTTGGATTCTTATGGTGGCAAACAATAATTGCTTCTTTTGGTCTTTTATCCGCTGCTGCAATCTGGTCTTGGCTATACATAAGATACCGTTCAATATGGGTTTGTTGGTTATCTCATGCTATATGTGATGTCGCTGTATTTGGCATTGGATACACTATTTTATTCTGAATAATTTCATCGTAACTTTAAGATATTGAAGACATTCACCCGTTTCATTCAATAATCTGATTCCGTTCGCAGTGGTTAACAATAATGGGCCTGTGGTTCAATTTTGTAGATGTGATATTATGAGGTTAGGAGTTTTGACTGAGCCCGAGGGTGAAAACAGAGTCGCAATTGTACCAAATTCTGTTAAGAAATTAGTTAAAAAAGGGCTAGAAGTTTTAGTCCAATCTGGTGCAGGTCAAATGTCAAATTATCCAGACAGTGAGTATGAGTCTGCTGGAGCATCTATTGTAGAAAGAGAAAAAGTGTTATCTTCAGAACTTATTATTTCGATAAGGTTACCTGAAATTTCAGAATTATATAGCGGACTAAATCTTGTATGTGTCGCAGATCCATTTCGTCATCCAGAGAAGATTAAATCATGTATTAGTTCAAATGTTAATTTATTTTCTATGGATATGATTCCTCGAAGATTATCTCGCGCTCAATCGATGGATGTTAATTCAAGTCAAGACAATTTAGCAGGATATAAGGCAGTATTACTAGGTGCATCATATGTCCCTCGTGGGATTCCAATGATGACTACTTCAGCTGGTACTGTGAAGCCTGCTAAAGTTGTAATTATGGGTAGTGGAGTAGCAGGTCTTCAGGCAATTGCAACAGCCAAAAGATTAGGTGCGATTGTTTACGCTTCTGATGTTAGGAAATCCGCAGCAGAGCAGATAGAATCAGTTGGAGGTCGCTTCATTGAAGTTGAAGGAATGGATGATTTCGAGGATGAATCTGGTTATGCAAAACCTCTGACTCCTGAATTTATACAGAAAGTCAATGATACTGTTTGTGAAGTTGCTTCAGAAGCTGATATTATTGTAACTACTGCTAGAATATTTGGCCGCCCCGCCCCTATCACAATCCCTGCATCCGCAGTTTCAAATTTCAAATCAGGAACAGTAATTGTTGATATGAATGCTGACGTAGGCGGTAACTGCGAGTTAACAAAACCAGGTGAAATATACACTACTGATAATGGTGTAATTATTGTAGGTACATCTAATTTACCTGGGACACTTGCTAATACATCTAGTATGCTTTATTCAAATAACTTAACTAGCTTCATATTGTCTATCTTAAACGAAGGCGAATTGGTAATTTCTGAAGAAGATGATATATTAGTCGGAGCACCAGAGGGCTCTGATTTTTATGTAAATGGAATGGGTGGCGTATTAATCTGTCAAGGTGGAAAACTACACCCCAAACAAACACGCCTTGGAGGTGCACTAGAATGACTCCTGAATTTTTAATTGCAAATATTACTTTATTCGTACTAGCTATATTTCTTGGTTTTGAATTGATTACTAAGGTTCCTGCTACTCTTCATACTCCTTTGATGAGTGGAGCAAATGCTATCTCAGGAATTAGTATAATTGGTGCACTTATAGGCTCAAATGTTCTTTATGATGGCGGAAATACTGAATTATCCGGCCTTCTTGCTTTTATCGCTATTGTTTTAGCCATGATCAATGTAGTAGGTGGTTTCGCCGTCACTAATAGGATGTTAAATATGATAGCTGGTAAAAAAAGAGGGGGTAAATAAGATGGAAGATTGGGTATCAGTCGGCTATCTTATTTCTGCTTCACTATTTATTTTCGGTCTCAAAAAATTAGGTCATCCACGTACCGCGCCATATGGTAATCAATTAGGCGCACTTGGAATGTTAGTTGCCGTCATTACAACAGTATTGAGTATGCATTTGGCAGGAGGTGCGGAATGGACCCTTATTGTAGCAGGTATGATTGTTGGTTCTAGTATAGGATACTGGATGGCTGTTAAGGTTGAAATGACTGGCATGCCAGAATTAGTAGCCTTGTTCAACGGTTTTGGTGGTGCTGCCTCTGCTCTAGTTGCACTTTCAGAAGTCACTAAATACATAAATGACGCTTCCACATTACCTACTGGACTTGAATTAACTGTGACAATGGTTGCAGCCGGTTTGTCAGCATTAGTGGGCTGGATGACTCTTACAGGTTCTTTACTCGCTATGTATAAACTCAAAGGTGGAATAGAAGTATTCGGGAAATGGCTTAGGACACCTACATGGGGGCCTCCATGGCTTAACGTAGTGAAAGTCCTGTTAGTCATGGCTGTTTTTGTTCTAATTTTCATGAGTATCGAAGATCCTACAAATATTAATTATCTCTGGGGTATTATAGCTATTTCTTGTTTACTTGGTATAATTCTTGTTTTACCAATTGGAGGAGCAGACATGCCTGTAGTGGTATCTTTACTCAATTCATTATCGGGAATAGCTGCTGCATTTACTGGATTTATCATAGGTAATTCAGTACTTATTATCGCAGGTTCTCTAGTTGGTGCCTCAGGACTTATACTAACATTCATAATGTGCAAAGCGATGAATAGAACTCTTCCTGATGTCTTGTTCAAGTCTTTTGGAGGATCTGAAAAACAATCTTTAACTCGAACTAAAGTTGGTTCTGATGCAGAAGAAGTTGCAATGATGGTAGATGGTGCTCAGAAAATAATAATTGTTCCAGGATACGGTATGGCAGTCAGTCAATGCCAACATCAAGTTAAGGAATTCGCAGATCTTTTACAAGAAAAATTCGATACTGAAGTTAAGTATGCCATTCATCCAGTCGCAGGACGTATGCCCGGTCACATGAATGTACTATTAGCTGAAGCTAATGTGCCATATGAACAATTAATTGAGATGGATGAAATAAATTCTGAATTCTCTGAATGTGACATGGCTGTTGTTATTGGCGCAAACGATACGTGTAATCCTGCTGCAAGAAGTGGGGAAGGACCACTTGCTGGTATGCCTATAATAGATGCAGACAAGGCAAGAACAGTTGTAATTATCAAGAGAAGTTTGTCTGTTGGTTATGCAGGCGTAGATAATGACTTATTCTATGAAGATAAAACAATGATGCTTTTCGGTGACGGTAAGAAAATGATGAATGAATTAAACACTGCAATCAAAGACTTATGATTTGCCTTCTCTAAAGGACTCGGACAAGCAACGGTTATGTGGTAGTCAACACTCGAATTAACATAGGTGAACTGTGTGGCATCCTTCAACTCGAAAGCTCTTGTTGTTTTGTTGATAATTGGTATGGCTGCAATTCCTGCTTTGGGAAACAGTGGTGGCCCACCATATCTAAATCAAGATGGTGACTTAACTGTAAAATATGGGTGTTCTTGTCATAACAATGGTGCTACTTCTGAAAGGGCAATAGTCATGATTAGTAGTGTTCCTATAATGTATGAATTAGGTGAAGATTATCAATTAACCATAAGAGTTGCTGATTCTCTAACTCTTTCGGGTGGAGATGGTAATTCTAAAGCCGGATTTTTACTTTCATCAGGATCAATTGGTACATTCTCATGGAGTGACGATGAGGAAATTCGTATAGCAGCTGATAGTGAGGGGGATATATCTCACAGTGATACAGATTCTGATGGCGTATGGGTCGTAACTTGGACTGCACCCTCTGATGATAGTGGGGATGTAAATTTTTGGTTAGCAGGAAATTCAGTTGACGGAGGAGGAGTTCCTGATACTGAAGATTATTGGAACCTTCTAGCATTTTCGATAAGTCCACCAGGGACCATTAGTAATGAGGAAAGCGACGCCACCTTATCAACAAGAACAATTTCAGTTGGTGATTACGATTCTCTTTTCCTTCTTGAGGAAACTGACGCGCAGAAAGAAGAAAAGAGACAGGAAGCCATTGCTAAGCAAATATATGAACAAGGTAATCTATTCTATTGGTTCAGTTTGACTGCATTGATAGTAGGTGCTGTTATACAAAGAGAAGTACTTGAAAGAAAGTATGATGAGGGTCCAGAATTCTTGGCCTTAGAGTTAGCTTATCCACAAGCTTTGAGACAGGCTGCAGTATCTATTATATCGTTCCTAATAGCCGTTAGATGGTTAGCAGAAGATTCTACTTTAGAGTTCCCTCCAAGAGCTCTTCTCGACCCAGAAGCTCAAAATGTCACAGATCTTACTAGTTTTGTAATTGGGTTCACATTCTTATTTAGTGCATGGTTTGCTTATGGTGTTTATAGAACTATTTTAGCTGCACGTGCCAAGCCTAAAGTTAAGGATTTACTTTGAAATGATATATTCTAAGAGAAGTTTAATGCCAGTTTCAGAACACTTTTCTGAATTGTATAAAATTATTAGAATTAGTGTTTTAGCAATTATTTTTACTTCTTTCTTTCTTTCATTCCATATTGATAAATTAATCCAATATTGGTTAGAAAATATTGGCCTTGACATTGAATTATTAGAATTGTCTATTTATAGCCCTTATGATTGGATAAATACAAAATGGGCTATTCTACTAATTTTTTCTATAAGTATAGTTTCGCCAATATCATGTATTAAATTACGAAATTTCGCATCATCAGGATTATATCCAAGAGAACAGAAATGGCTTTCGATTATTTTATTTTCTAGTGGTTTATTATTACCTCTTATAATGTTTATAATATGGTTTCTAGTTATCCCCTTTTCTATCAATTATTTCAGTCAAATGGGCACTATTGATGGAATTGTTGCTAAATATGATGTAGTATCTATCATACATTTAGGTATTGGTATTTCATGGGTCTTTGTTATTGGGATTTCAACATTTGTAGTACTTTCATTATCTCGAATTTTTGGTATTGTTGAGGATAATGAATCTAGAATTAGAATTAGAGTTATTTTAATTTCTTCCTCAATTATATTTCTGACTCTACCTAAAACCTATGATGGTGTAAGAGTTTTCATTGCATTATCGACCATATTTATAGCGGATTTTTTATCTCGGTTGACGCCAATATATGAATGATTTCTGTACATTATCGCAACGTATTAAAATCATAGTTTTGTTTAGAGGTTAATATGAATACGGCGCGAACAGTCATCTCCGTCGTTGTCATAATGCTCGGTTTATTTGCTAATATCAATTCAGATGTTATTGACGAATGGTTAGATGAACAAATTCCTGAACGAGAAGTAGACGATGAAATATTAGTGGGTGTTCAAAGTTTAGAGAATTGGTTAGTTATACCTGTTTCATTCGAAGGTGATGAGTTTAATCGGATAAAAGCTGATACAATTCTCAATGGTCAAAATTCCGCTAGTACATATATGCATCAAATTAGTGCGGGTGATTCGATATTAAATGCAACAATTCTTCCAGAGACTTGGGTCACTGAATATGAAATCAATTTTTGGGGAGAAGATGGAGAAATAGAAAGAGATTCGGGCAATGACGGCATTGGTGTTTCTCAGTTAGTTGAAGTTGTCGTTAAAGATATGCTTGATGGTAAGGATTTGTCACCTTGGGATATTGATGGTAATGGCGTAATAGATCGTCTTCTAATACTCCATTCTGCTAATCCTCAGGAAATAGGTGGTGGTTCAAGTTCCATATGGAGTCATATGTCAGGTTTAGATGACCCCGTCAATATAGATCAGTGGTCAATCAGTCACTATACTATAGCATCTACTAAATCTGGCATGGGTACAATTGTTCATGAGATGCTTCATCAAATGGGCGCATATGATTTGTATGATGTCCATAGTTCTCTTCCAACAAACAATTGGAATGGTATTGGTGATTGGGGTATAATGGCTAGTGGAAATTGGAATGGTAATGGTGCTTCTCCGGCTTTACCTTCATCCTCAACTCTCGAACTAATTGGCATTAATAGATCAATAACTGTTAATCCTAATATTGGCGGTAATTTTTATCTTAACCCTATTTCCAATGGTGGCGATTCTTTATCAATTGAGATTGCTCCAGGTGAATTTATCAGAATTACTAATCGAGGAGATTTTGGTTTTGATTCATCACTCCCTGGTTTTGGTATTTTAGTTGAAAAGCAAGATACTAACAATGGCGACTCTAACAGTAATTTAGTTAATACAGACGCAAACAATGCTTGGTTAAAGATAATCGAGGCTGATGGTGATGACGCTTTAATCAGAAATAAAGACAGTGGTAGTTATTCTGATACTTTTACTGATGGTGATAAGTTTGGTAATTTGAATAGTTCGGATGGCATGTTAATATTTGATAATCGCGGTAGATTAGTAAGTTGGGCTGCATCCGTTTTTTCTACAAATACTAGTGAATTATTAGTATCTATTAATCCAATAATGAAAGTTCAATCTTTTGATGTATTGCCACCTAGGTCACCTGCTGAATTATTAGAAGGTGAGACTCTTTTCGTGGATGTATATACCGATACAACATGTCATCTTTCAATTAATGTCAGATCTCATAGTGGCAATTATGTCAACAAGACTATTCCTCATTTGCCAGTCGGTATTTCTCAAGTTCCTATCATAGATGTTGACGATAACTTCCCATATACTGGTGATTTAATTGGCAAGATAGGTTGTGATGATTATAATTTTAGAGAAGTTGATTTAAAATGGCATAAAGTAGGGCATCGAATAATTACTAAAGAATTTTATTCAACTGTAGAATATAATGAAGATAGTAAAATATTTTTATCTCCTGATTATGAAGGTGACGACTCAAGATATTATGATTTAGAGATTCAGGGTGCAGCATCTCGTGTAGCTGGAATTGAAAATACCGGTTCTATTAATCCAGGAGATGATATAATAATCTTAGTTAATCCTGATGGACTTCTTATTCCAGGTATGATTGCTAGAGGTGAACTTGTTTTTGTAGATAATTTTGGCATTGAACTAAGAATCCCTATTACTATTGAGGCAGAATCTTCATTCACCAGTAATTCAGCACTCTCTTGGTTGTCTGAACCAGGTAATGGATTATTTTTGATAAGTGTATTACTAGCAGTATCAATATTCACTGGTGGTAAGCCTGAACAGAATTCATCTCCCTCAGGCACTAAGATTGATAAACCCGAAGAATGAGATTTTTTATTTTTTAATTGGATTTGTCCACCTTGAATTAGCTGGTGGTCTTACAATACCCAAATAATGCCACTTGGAATTTATTTCTAATGGTTGTAGCCATATTTTATTGACCCCCGAAGCTAATCTAGATGCCAAGCAAGCACTTTCCCAATCTACGGTAGATGTCGAAGGATTGACTACTAGCCATGGTGCGTGATCAGTTCCTATTTTTTGATCATAACATCTCCATTGTGTCCCATATTTGAAACCTGGTCTTGGATGTAAGCCCCTTTCTAGAAGATCTGCAAATACCTTTACTTCTAATGACCATTTACTTTCATCTAATGTGACAAAATGCTCAGAAATTCGATCAATTATTCTACCTTTATCATAATCAATACCAATCTGCTCACAAGGCCATTCGTTTTCATATTTGACGAATATCCTTCCATTGTCAATGATTCTTCTTTTATATTTACAAATATTTTCTTTGACGTTCTTCGATGGCGGTAATAAATCTCCTTTCGGATTCTCAGATGTGATATTATATGTGACTACTGCTTGTTCATTATCTACAATCAATACTTCTGCTCTTCTTCCTTTCATATTCACATTTTCAGCCCATAAAAGCAATTTTTCTCTTTCTATTAAATCAGATGAATGGAACCACCTCACTTCAGATTCAGGTTCATCTTTTCTTGGATGATTATTTGAATTCCATCTTAGGCCCCAAGTTCCTTCACTGAATGATATTTTTTCATCTTCTGCTAAGATTTGAATTAACTTTAATTTATTCCCTGGTACCCTTAATGCTTCAATAATAATTGACTCATTAATTAAATCCGGATTTTTTGTAATTTCTTCTTCAAACCAATTATCATATGGCCAATCTATATGCCTATGGTTATGACAAAAGATTACTTCTGCAGGAGATAATAGTAATTTATCCCCAATTCTTCTACCAATAACTGATTTATTTGATAGCCTTTCGTAAGCGGAACCGGAATATAACCAACCGTCATTGTGTGGCTCCATGAATGTACGAAGGGGTTTATGTTTTCATGTCGACGGTTGCAAAATATCATTCATGTGATGATACTCGGAGAGATGATAACATGGAAGAGGGGCAGAGACAGAGGGTAAAAATATTGAAAGATCTAAGAGGACTTTTAGATAAAATGAAAACCTCTAAAGTAACTCTAATTGGAGATATTATGCTTGATCGGTATCACCATGGTTATTCTAACAGATTAATTTCGACAGCCCCTGTGCCTGTTTTGAAAATCCAGCATTCTGAAGAATCTCCAGGTGCAGCTGCTCATATTGCTCGAGGCTTGGGTTCTTTAGGTCTAAATGTTTCAATTTTCTCTTGTGTAGGTGATGATAGAGAAGGAGAAGTGATCAAAAATCAATTTCTTTCAGATGGCTTATCAATTGAAGGGATAGAAACAGTTTCTAATCGCCAAACATTAACTAAAATTAGATTTTTTGGTAGTAGACAGAGCCTATTGGAAAAGTCACAAATTCTTCTTCAGGCTGATCGAGAACCCCTAGATGAACTTGATGTGAATGTTAGTAATCGTCTTGTTGAGAAGACTCTAAAATCAATACCTGATAGTTGTGCACTTGTTATCTCAGATTATGATAAAGGAGTACTTACAGATATAGGTGCACAAAAATTAATACAATGTGCTAAGAAGAATTCTATACCTTCAATCGTTGATCCTAAATTGACAGGTCTTGAACGCAGTCGCGGTGCTACAGTCGTACTTTTCGAAATTCGGGGTTTAGATTTATTAAGAAGAAGATTAATGCTTGAAAGTGCGAAAGATGCAGCGTCCAGCTTAATCAAAACATATAACTGGGAATCATTGATAGTTCTAGGAGGGGTAGATGGTGTAACTTTGTATGAAGCAGATGGGAATATAGAATTCATTCCATGTTCGGCACCTTCGCCCTCTCAGCAAATAGGTCTGCATGATGCAGCAGCCACCGCTCTAGCAGCTGCATTAGGTCACAAATTCCCTATGTCGTCAGCCGTCGTACTGGCTGCAGCTGCTTGTGAATGTGTCCTTACTGCTCAGGCCAGTCATGAATTCGTAAATCGTAGAACTTTGGGTTTATGGCTTGATGAACTGCTGTGGCAAATGCAAATCTCCGATAGATAAATAATGATACATTTATGGATGGGGTTCAATACTATAATGTCATTCCCTAGGTCTATGAGAGTCGTACTATTAGGTATAATCTCTGTAATTTTTATCTTTTTACCGGTAGATTCTATTTACGCAGAAAATGAAGAAATTGATGTGTCGATAGGTTTTGATTTTTCTTTTGGGGAAATAATAGAAGATGAAAAAATTCTTTCAGGTACAGTAATTACTTCAGAAGAAAATATTGTCATAACATGGGATATTCAAAATTCAACTGGTTTTAAATTCAATTGGGGTGATTTTAATTCTGAAGAAAGTGTAGACTTAACTGAATTAGGCGAAAACTATTTCTCATTGGATTGGGAAGTCTCTGTAAGTTCAATTGATTATTATTCTTGTTCGTGTCAATTTAATATATATGTAGAGTATGAAGAGAATATTATTTATGAGAGCAATATGCCTTTTTTTATATCTAATGACATGTATCATTCTGATTCAAATCATTCAATGTTAATTTCAAATCCTAGTAATCTTGATTGGATTAATGGCGATTTAATTATTGAAGCTCAAGCTAAAGATATTAATGGTAATCAACCATCTACAATTCAGATATACTTGAATCGTTATGTCACATTTAGTGAAACCTGTTCAGGCGACATAACATATAGTGATGACAATATCATAACACCTGTATATGGTGCAGAGAATAGTTTTATACATCATTTTGATATGAATTCTCAACCTGACGGATGGTATGAGTTAATAATCCTCATTCCATCTGAAAATTCATTAGATGAATATGATGCATATTCATGTATGTCACTCAAATTAAACAACTTAATGCCTGTAATCTCCATATTAGAAGATCCATCTGATCAATTTGAAGATGATGGTGCCTTAATTATTGATGCTTCTTTATCCGAGGATCCAATTTGGACTGAAGATATGTTATACTACATTTGGACATGTACTAATTCAGTGACTAGTGATATTTTAATTCATGAAGGTTTCAATCAATGGATTTTTGAATTAAGCCTTGAAGATTCAGCAGATTATACTCTTAAATTGGAAATAATGGATCAGGGGGGATTGTCATCAACCGAGGAATTTAATTTCTCAATATCTAATAAATTACCAGATATATCATTACTAATCAATGGTATTGAAGTAATTGATGGTGAAGAAATAAAACTTAATGATTTAGAAAATATAATAATCGATGGTTCAAATTCAGATGATACAATAAATGATTTAGATAATCTTAGATGTATTTGGTCGATAAATACAGTCGCCATTTTTGAGGGTTGTGAGCGTGAATTAACTTGGCCAGAAGATAATATCGAGGATAAAGAAATAGTACTCAGACTTGATGTCATGGACGACGATGGTGCATACTCTTCAGTAAGTGTCAAACTAATCAATCCTAATGCAGATAATCCTTTACCATATCCGGTCATTGTTCTATTCGTTTCATTTCTTTTCTTGATCTCATCCATATTTTATAGATTTAGGAAAGATTCTGAAAGTTCATCAATACCTAAATGGTCAAAGGAAAAATGATACATTACACAAATAGATAAGAGATGTCCATCTCCACCTTATCATGGGAACTACGAATAGTCTTCCACTTTCCTTCGAAGATTACCATATTCGTCAGAAAAAATTTCTAAAAAAGTTGCCGGATAAGACCGTTGTTTTGATACCTACTAACCCAGTATCTTTTCGTTCTAATGACACTACCTATCCATACCGTGCGAGCTCATACATGCTTTATCTATGTGGATGTGATGCTCCTGAATCTATATTCATGGCTTACCAAGAATCTGAAAAATGGGTCACTTCAATTTTCGTAAGGCCGAGAGATACTAAGGCTGAAATTTGGGAAGGCCGAAGAATTGGAGTTGAAGGCGCATCTTCTCATTGGCCAATAGATGAAGCATATTCAATAACTGATATGAAAACTACCATTGCTGAAAAACTTAATGACTGTAATAATATTTATTCAATTCTTGGAGTTAATGATTCATTAGATGATATAACTAAGATATCGGATATTGAAATTTTAGACCCAAGATTAATTTTAGATGATATGCGTGTTATCAAATCCGAAGGAGAAATTAAATTAATGCAAAATGCGGCTACTATAGCCTCTCAGGCACATATTGAGGGTATGAAAAATAGTTTCTCGGGTATTGGAGAATGGGAACTCCAATCAATCATAGAGTCTTATTTTACATCTAAAAAGAGTTGTCCCAGTTATGGTTCAATAGTTGGTGGTGGAGATAATGCGACAATCTTACACTACCATTCTAATGACGTTGAAGTTAATGATGGCGAGTTAGTATTGGTTGACGCTGGTTGTGAGGTTTCTGGATACGCTTCTGATATTACTAGGACTTGGCCTGTTAATGGTAAATTCACTGAGGCTCAAAAGGAGATATATGAACTTGTTCTTAAAGCAGAAATTGCAGGTATTGAAGCATGTCAAGCAGGTTCGCCATGGAGTTCTATGCATCATGCTGCGTCGAAAGTACTTGCTAAAGGGTTAGTTGATCTTGGTATACTAGATTGTAGCTTTGAAGAGGCTCTAGGAAAAAATTTCGACGGTAAATATAGAGATTTCTTTATGCATGGGACTGGACACATGTTAGGTTTAGATGTCCACGATGTTGGTGGTGGCCGACAGGGTGATAAAGGGCCAGAAAGAATCCTGCAGCCAGGTATGGTCCTAACCGTAGAACCAGGATTATATTTTGGAAGTTGGAGGTCAGATATATCTATTCCAGAAAGATATTCTGGCATTGGTGTTCGTATAGAAGATGATATTCTCATAACAGAAAGTGGTCCAGTAGTTCTGACATCTGATTGTCCAAAGGAAATTTCTGAAATTGAGGCATTAATTGGCAAAGGTTTGAGTGGAGTTAATGCGTAATTGGAAAGATATACTATCGGAGCAACTCTCTCCGAATGCACCTAGACTCTCGGTTATTGATGCAACTATACTATATGAGGAAGCAGATATTAATGATTTAATGTATACTTCACTTGCTAGAAGGAAGTTACAAGTGCCTGGAAATAGCGTAACTTATCTTGTAGATCGTAATATTAATTACACCAATGTTTGCACTATAAATTGTCAGTTTTGTTCCTTTTACCGCCCTCCAGGTCACTCAGAAGTTTACACACAAACATTCGATGAAATAAGCCAAAGAATATTGGAATTAGAGGACATAGGAGGGTCTAGAATCCTTATGCAAGGTGGCGTCAACCCTGACCTAAGTCTTGATTGGTACTTGGATCTCATATCGCACATAAGTCATAATCATCCTACAATTTCTCTTGATTGCTTTTCACCAATCGAAATAGAAGGTATTGCAGATGTATGTGGTTTAGATACTTCTGAAGTACTTAGAAAATTAGCTGTTGCGGGAATGCATGGGTTACCAGGAGGTGGTGCTGAAATGCTAGTGGATGATGTTAGACTTGATATCTCACCAAAAAAGGGTTCAGCAGATAATTGGCTGAGAGTAATGTCCGAAGCGCAAGAATTAGGGCTAACTACATCTGCAACTAACGTTTTTGGTTTTGGCGAAACTAATAATCATAGAGTCTTACACATGGAAAGAATTAGATTAATGCAGGATCAAGCATTATCTCTTGGAAGAGTTGGTTTCACCTCTTTTGTTGCTTGGCCAGTTCAACTAGAGAATAATTCATTCGGTAAAAGAAATCGTGGACGTAATAGATTAGAGTTAGGTGCAGGTCCAGTAGAATATCTACGACATATCTCAGTATCTCGCTTATTTTTTGATAATATCGACCATATTCAAGCATCCTGGCCAACTATGGGCCTGGGTGTGGCCCAAATGGCAATATTGGCAGGCGCAGATGATGCAGGTTCTACAATGATGGAAGAAAATGTAGTCTCTGCATCTGGGACCAAAAAAGTATTAGCTAAAGAAGAAGAACTTCAAGAATCAATAATTAGAGCAGGTTTTCATCCTATTAAGAGAGATTCTGATTATAATCATCTTGAAACAGCATTAATTGATGTAAAAGATATGGCTGCTGTTATACCTGTACAGTACTAATAGTCGGAAAGTTCTAATCTTCCACTTTTAACTGGTAATTTTTCAATTTCTATTCTATGATGTGAGTTTTCCATTATCAATGGTCTAACCCATTTCATCCTAGTTCCTTCATTATTTACGAATTCCATAATGAGTTCCCAATGAACTGCTATTAGACCTGAATAAATAGACCCTGGCCATAATTTTTCAGGTCCAGGTAATATTATTTCATCGTCTATATTTCTTAAATCTTTGATATATATCCATTCTCCTGAATCTAAAACTCTCATCGGTTCTAGCATCATAACTCTCCTGTGTGCAACTGTCATAGGCGTCGATTCACCTACTCCTGTACCCAGTTCTTCTCCAGTTGTTATTCTTCTTTCTGGCAATGCAGTAGACATCCCTGGAATTGTTTGTTCTCCTTCTTTCTTCCCTTGCGATTCGAGAATCATCCTTCTTTCAGGCACTGCTATTCCTACTTGTATTCTCGTTCTTTTAATCTCTAGTCCTTTAGGTATTTTTAATTTTGATATAATTATTTTATTATCTTCTTTTTGTATAATAATTTCTGGAGGATTTATTGGGTTCTTAATTAGTATATTCTGCCTTTTTATATCTTTCATATTTGCAGTCATTCTGAAAAACATTGGTGAGATGAATATAGGAAAAGCAAAAAATAGGAATACGGGATAATCTAATTGCCCTATTCTAACTGAGTAATTTAGTATATCTAATATTGGAGATATGTATCGTATTTCATCTATAGCAGGTGTAATAGCCCTCAGAAACAAGGTTGAAATTATCAAAATTACTGCTGGTGTAATCATTTTCCTTGCTTTGTAATGCAATGGGTCAGGGTCGATGTACCATCCATTTCTCGTTCTCATTAGAAAAGGAAAAGTTTCTTTTGAGACATCTCCCTTTAATATCGGTAATTTTTTGTCCTTCTCTGTAACCTTCCTCCATTCTACTAACCAATCATTATCTTTTCCGATTCTAAATGGAGGAGGAGGTTTATTTTCCGACTCTAAAATCACTTCAATAATTTTGATTTGATTTGGAATCATATCAGAATGTTCGAATGGAGGGTATCGAATTCTCTGTACTGATCTTTCCATGATTTCATCCCCATAAAACAGATTTAATCGCTTTACCAGCAAGTTTTCTAAATTCTGGAATTTCTTTCAACATTTTTGTTCCCAATGGTATGGGATTTTCTATTTCTCCCACCTCATTAATCATCGATATAACTTCTGGTTTAGCCCAAACTTTGAATATTTCCTCTAATTCTTCATCAGTCGATTGAGATAAAAAAGCATCTCTTAGCCCTCTCGCCCTATTTTGGGATTTTCTCATCTTATCTAATTTTTTTTCAACAAATGCCAGATTTTTCATTTCTAGATTATTACTCTTTATCTTTACACATAATTCATCAATAATCATGTCTATATGTGCAAAACCGGGGCCTATCCCTCCTCCTGTAGTTGGTTTACATATTCCAGCAGCATCACCAAAAAGGGCCGCTCTAGTTGCAGTAGTTTTCTTAAGAATTCCACTTGGTACTGACCCTACAAATCTTCCAACCTCTTTACATTCTTTAAATCGATAACTCCATTTTCCATTTATCATTAGTTCATTTAGTAAATCTTCACAAGATTTCTCGCCAATATATTTCGTTTGACTCCATACACCAATCCTTGTAGTTTCTCCAGAAGGTATTGCCCATGCAAAAAATCCCGGAGAGATATCTGATCCTGTGTACATATCTAACTTTCCCTCTGTACCTTTATATCCGGTAACTTCAATTTGCATACCAATCATAGTCTCTTTCGGTCTACCGAATCTAAGAGTTCTACGTACCCAAGAATGTGCACCATCTGCACCACAAACTAATTTCGTAGTTATATTTCTTATTCCTTCAGGAGTATTAATCATAATATTTACTTTTTGATCTGTTATTTCAATATTATATGGTTTACTCGATAACCAAATTTCAGCTCCTGATTTTAGAGATTGATTTACGACAGCTTCATCAAATAATTTCCTACAAACAGACCATGTTCTTATTGTATTTTTTTGTCCAATTTCAACAAGAGTTCCCTCAGGGCTGTATATTCTTGCACCCCAAATTGGAGTTAGTACTGTATTTTCAAGTTTCACCGATTCCATTGCTTTGGGATTAACTAGGCCTGCGCACTGAAATGGCCTACCTAGTTCTGCGTGTTCTTCTAGTAACAAAACTGAAATATTTTTCTTAGCTAATTTATTGGCTAGATAACCACCAATAGGTCCTGCTCCGACTATGACAACATCATAATCGTAATCATTCATACCATCATTCACTAGGTTAACCTTATTGATATCTTCTAATTCTAATTCACTTCTTTTTCTTAGATTTTTTATTTTTCTTCATTATAGTGTCTATAATCTTACTTGCATCTTGTTTTGTCATCTCATCAATGGCAACAATATCAGCAATTGCCAGAATATCGCTTAGAGGAACTTCTTCTCTAACTGCTAATTTATTCACTAACTTAACCTGTGCTTCTGAAGCAGGTAATGCCTGACTTTCTTTGATGAGCGTATCAATTAATTGACTAGCGCTGCCATCTTTTCCTCCCGTTAGACTATTAATATCATCAATATCAACTATTTTACATATATCTTTGAGATTATGACCTAATTGGTCGGCTAACTTGATTACCAAAGCAATTTGTTTTTCACTAGCAGGAAAATCTCCTCCGTCAGCTATTATTTTATCTAGAGTATTCCTCATCTCTTCTCCAGTGAATTCTTCAGGTTTTTTGCCATTAAGTACTTCATTTCTTTCACCTTCAGTCATGTTTTTAGTTAAGTTTATGAGTAATTCAATTTGTTTTTTTGATGGTGTACTTCTTTTCTTTATTTTAGCAGCCTCATTCATTTCTTTGAATACATCTACGAAATTATGCCATACATCTGGAGCAGATTGACTACTATTCTCTATAGTGTCTAGATCAGACTCCATTTTAGCGGTAAATTGTGTGGCGAAAAGACCTCTTTCGTTCTGCTCATTATAGAATGGAACAACTTCTAGCCATAGCGTCCTACCCGCATCTGTTGGAATAAGTGCTCCACTATTATTTTCAACATACTTTCTTCTACTTAGTGTCTGAATAGTTGATACATATGTCGAAGGTCTTCCTATACCAGCCTTTTTCATTTCTTGAACGATAGAACTCTCAGAAAATCTTCTTGGAGGTTTAGTCTGGTCACTAACTAACAAAGGGTTCTCATCATTACATTCTATTTTCCAAATCCCTCCCTCTGCCAGTTCTGATTGTGGAGGTTCTAACTTTATTGATTTATGATAAGATCCGTATACTGCTTCCCATCCTGCATGTGTTCTCCATGATGCAGTGCCTGTGATATTCTTATCGAAATCTTCGGTTTTTGCTACTATAGCCCTAGTCTCTCTTACTGAATTTGACATTTGACTCCCTGCAAATCTTGCCCAAATCAGCCCATAAAGTGATTGTTGTTCATCTTTGAGTCCATCAACAGTATGAATTTCAGGTCTAGTTGGTCTGATGGCTTCATGAGCATCTTGTACATTTGCACTTCCTTTTTTAGCATCAGATCCTAAAACACCTGGTCCTAAATGGTTCTCTCCAAATTTTTGCTTGATATAATCTTTAATTGTTTTTCTAGCATCTTCATTTGTTCTTGTAGAATCTGTACGTATGTAAGTGACATGTCCTGAATTGTATAATTCACCTGCTACTGCGCTAGTTCTTGCAACAGACCAACCAAGATTAGAGCTTGCTGATTGAAGCATTGTGTCTGTTGTAAATGGTGGTTTTGGACTTCTTTTATTCTTCCCCTCTTTAATCGAAAGAATCTTTATACTCTTATTTTTATTTAATTTAGTCATTGCTTCTGCTGCTAGATCTTGGTCAAATGTCCTATCTGGAAAATGTTTCCCTCCATCATCTAACCATGCTTCTGGATCATCTTTTTCATGAAATCTTATCTTGAAATTAGTATCGTTTGATGTAAAATTAACACTGTTGTAAACAATAGGTACGTGTTTCTCTCTGAGTAATTCTCTTTCAATAATGAATCCTAGAGTAGGGGTTTGAACTCTACCCATGGATGCTAGTCTCCAAGATCTAGAGAATCTTGAGCACTCAAATCCAACTAATCGATCCATAAATCTTCTAACTTTTGCTGAATCAACTAATGCAGTATCAATTTCTCTTGCTTCATCAATCGCTTTTTGAACTGAAGATTCAGTGATCTCATTAAAAGTCACTCTTTTTTGAGAGGGGAATTTTGCAAATATTATACTTAGTCTCCAAGCAATAAATTCTCCTTCTCTATCTGGATCGGTCGCAATATAAACCTCTTCGACATTAGACGATTTAGCCTTCTTAACTAAATCAGTAATTTTCTTTTGAGCACCTGAAGTCCACCCCCATGGTGGTTCAGGCAGAACATTTCTTTCAGAATCCCACATTGACTTTGAAGATCCTTTACTTCCTTTTGAGGGTAAATCTTGGACGTGCCCCCCGCAAGCTTGTACTATCCATCCTTTTCCTAAGTATTTCTTCACAGTCTTGGCCTTAGCCCCTGACTCGAGAATCATTAGTTTCACAATGCCCACTCCATTACTTGGTCAATGACATAACATCGACCATTATCCTAATGGCACAATACTACCTGTATAAACTTGAGTCAACTCTGTTTGATACAAGGCGCGTGCGCGCACGTGAGCGCGCGAAGCTAAGTTAGATAATTTGATTTCTTGATTCTGTTTCATTCCATGGTTCACTAGCCGCTGGGCCAGCACAGCCCACACACCCAGGATATCCTGCTCTACCTAATTCGATAATTTTCTGGGTGAGATTATCCCATGTTGAATCTCTTTTCTTTACCCAAACAATTTCTAATGATTCAGGTGGAGAGACAGATATCATTCCATCACTTGAATCTGACATTTTTAAAAAAACATCCTCTGAATCTCTAATATTTGACTTTATTCCAAAAACAATTTTCGGTGCATTATCTGATAATTCATTAGATAATACCTCGATATCTCTCAATAAAAATCCATTATGAGATATTTCCACACCACTTGATCTAAGTATTCTCCTCGCTAATTCGGAGACTGCTGCATCCTCTGAAGAACTCCTCATCAATCTCCGGACGTACGCAACGCTTGAAGAGTGTCGGTTCAACCGACTTCCCCATGGGGCTGCCATATCGTATATTTGGGAAGCCTATGTTAGGTCTTATTGATTCTGAAAAAGCACACAGTTTAGGAATTTCTGTATTGACAAACTTTGGTCAAAACCCAGTTGGTCGTAAAGTTCTTGATAGTCTCTATCATGCTCCTGAGTTGCCAACAAAAGTATTTGGTATGGATTTCCAACATCCCCTAGGGCTTGCAGCAGGTTTTGATAAAAAGGCACAGGCATTATCTGCATGGCCTTCGTTGGGTTTTTCTTGGATTGAATATGGAGGAGTAACTAGATTTCCTCAAGATGGAAATCCTAAACCAAGAATGTTCAGAGCAAATAAAGAAAATGCTTTAGTTAACAGAATGGGATTTAACAACCCAGGTTCTCAAGCAGTAAGAGATAGTCTACTAGAAAGAAAATCTAAAGGTCAATGGCCAAATAATCCTATTGCTGCCAATATTGGCAGATCGAAGAAAGTCTCTAACGAAGATGCTCCAAATGATTATGCATCTACTTTAGATATACTATGGGATTTTTCAGATTTATTCGTACTCAATGTTTCTTCACCAAATACACCCGGCCTTAGGGAATTGCAAGGAGAGGAGCATCTTTCTAAGGTTCTTCAGGCATGTAATAATATCCGTGATAGAAAACAGGATTTCAAACCTATTTTACTCAAATTTTCTCCAGATATGGAAGATGAAATATTATTGAATTCGGTTGAGAATGCAATGAATTCAGGAATAAATGGTTTTGTTGCAACAAATACTACAGTATCTCGATATATTCCGAAGAATTCTCAATCGCGTTCAGTTTTTGCACAAACTGGCGGGCTATCGGGAAGACCTCTCAAAGCACGTTCTTTAGAAGTAATTAATTTGTTATACGATTACACTGATTCTAAAGTCCCATTAGTTGGTGTAGGGGGCATTGATTCTGTAGATTCAGCATGGGATATGATAAATTCTGGTGCTTCATTAATACAGCTATATTCTGCCTTAGTTTTCCAAGGCCCTTCTGTAGTTTCTCATATAGTAAAAGGCCTCAAGAGAAAAATTAACGAAAATAACTTTTCAAGTATTGATGAAGCAGTAGGATATTACCACAAATGAATATCATAAACCTCTTGAGTATTGTTCACTTGGGATATTCATGTCTGCAACAAGATCGACAAGATTGTTGATTGTTGGCGTTGCTTTAGCGGCTCTTATTTTATTAATGCTAATTAGTGTAGATCCTGAAGTTCAATATACTGTTGATGAAATTATGGAATCTCCCGATGATTTCACAAACGAAGAAGTTCATCTTAGGGGTACTGTTATGGAGGGTTCAGTAGATGATGTAGACAAAATATTCATTCTTTCAGGTACTGAGGCACAGATATTCGTAGATATTTCTTATGTCGCATTACCCGATGGTTTTGCAGAAGGTTATGTTATTGCAGTTAAAGGAGATCTTCTAAAAGTTGATGATAAATGGGTAATTTCTGCCAACTCGATACAGACTGGTTGTCCTTCAAAATATGAAGCAGAATGAGAAAAATCATCTAACCTTCTGATGGGTTTCATTAAAATGGGTCGTTAAACACGGCGATACGGGCTAGGGGGAGTGTTGACGTGCTCTATTATTCACAAATCGTCAATAATGGTGACCCGAAGTCTGAGGGCGGCGTAAACGAGCCATCGATGACCCATTGGGCAACGT
>ENA-ORDR01000028-ORDR01000028.1-marine-metagenome-genome-assembly--contig:-NODE-28-length-78040-cov-12.858689_pt1 | contig 78040 bp, 66 predicted proteins | sample MGYA00240993_ERZ508538 | MGnify/ENA primary metagenome ERZ508538 (study PRJEB26207, sample SAMN05421999) | marine metagenome | isolation source: Monterey Bay, California, USA | place: USA:Monterey Bay... | reverse complement strand
TCAACATGGCCAATCGTACCAATGTTACAATGTGGCTTCGTGCGTTCAAACTTTTCCTTTGCCATATCTTGGCCTCCATATTTTCATTTCAGGCTTTGTTTAAAGTCAATAATAATTGACGGCTGCGTCCTACTTAGTTTCTATAAAAAAATCAAGTCTATATGATTATAATTATTTGTTGAAAACTTCTTTGTTTTTTGCCAACCAATTACTAATTTTATATACGGCTATTGTGGTTAAGTCATCTAGTTGCTCTTCCGCTGTTAAGGTTAAGCCAGTTCCCAAAAGAGTATCGGTACTAAATGACTCAAATATCGTAAAGCGAGTTGGTTTTTCAAAGACTTTCTCTTGAGTTTGATCGTCAAAAAGAAAAACATCTAATATTAGTACTGACTTTGGGGATAACAGTATAGGTATACCGGGTTGAGCTAGAACATAACCGCTCACAACTACGGAAATATGAAAAAAGTGCTCGCCATTTTGATTAACTAAAGATTTTGACAATTTTTTCTTTAACGTTTCTTCTAATACTGTTTTTGAGGCGTTTCGGCTAAAAAACCCCTTCTGTGCGGCTTCGGCCTTTACTACTAAATGGCCTAATTTAAAATCTCCGATTGGTTGTGCTGGGGTTATAGTAGAAGGGTAGTCAGATATTGAACAACCAGTAAAAAAAAAGAAGGTTAATATCAATAACGGTTTCCACATTTCAAAGTAGAGCTTCATAGTCAGCCTTTTGTTACGATGTTTACCTTTGGTTTAATTGTCGATCAATAAAACTGGCTTTTCTTTTAATTGCAATACCAGAAGCTCATTCGCTCGGCAACTTTACGAGTTGTGTTCAGGCTGTTAAAGGATTGAAATCACGTGGCTCTGTTTAATTCCACTGACCACAGAGATCAGGATATTGGGTTTGCCGTCTGTCAGTGTTATGTCTAATCTGTTAGTGAAATCTATATAATGCCAATTGATTAGTTACATGGAGATTAAATATAAAATGGGAAAATGTTTGTCTGATAATCAGGTAGAAAAATTTCATACAGATGGATTTTTGTCACCTATAAGTGTATTTTCGATTAACGAGGCATTAGAGTTAAAAGATAAATTGGAAGGTGCTGAAAAAATGTGGCCAGAGGCTTTCAGCGCCTCAGCAAGAAACAATGCGCATTTAAATTTTGAATTTCTTGACAGTATTGTTCACAATAAAAATTTATTAGATGCAGTGGAGGATATTCTTGGTCCAAATATTTTAGCTTACGCTTCGACCTTATTTATTAAAGAGCCAAGGGATCCAGGCTTTGTCAGTTGGCATCAGGATGGAAAATATATGGGCTTGAGCGAGAATATAGGTATAACTGCTTGGGTTGCTTTGTCAGAAGCTAATGGTGAAAGCGGATGCATGTCAATGATTCCAGGAAGTCATAAAAAAATGCTTGCGCATAAAGATACATTTGGGAAAGATAATATCTTAACTCGTGGTCAGGAAGTTCAGAATGTAGATGCTGGAAAAGCTGTTGAAACCCCTCTTAGACCCGGTCAGGCATCATTTCACTGCCCTACTGTTATCCATGGTTCACAACCAAACCGAAGCGACCATCGACGGATTGGTTTTGCGATTCAGACCTACATACCAACCAATGTGAAGAGTATTCATGGTCGTGGTTCGGCGCAATTGGTCAGAGGTATAGATACTTTTGGTCACTTTGATTTGCTGCAAAGACCAAAAAGTAACATGGAAGAGGCGCAGGTTATTGCAAGAGATCGAATAAATAAAGAATACGCGAACATCTTGTATTTAGGGGCGAAAAAAACCCGAGATTTATGACCTTGTTAATTAGACCACCCAGACACTGATTTAACCTCTAAAAAGTCTTCTAGTCCCCAGATTCCACCTTCCCTACCATTGCCAGACTGCTTGTACCCACCAAATGGGGAGCCAGAGCTTCTTGGCAAGCCATTCATTTCAACCATGCCAGATCGTAAACGTCTTGCTACCCGGTTACGCTTTGCATCATCCTCAGATTGGACATAATTGGTTAACCCATAATTTGTATCATTCGCCAATTCCACGGCATGATCTTCACTATCAAAAGGCATTATTGAGAGTACTGGCCCAAATATTTCTTCATGATAGATGGTCATATCTTGAGTAACATCAGCAAATACTGTAGGTTTAACATAATAACCACGATTTAATCCTTCGGGTCTGCCGGGTCCACCAGCAACTAATTTGGCGCCTTCTTCTATACCTTTATCAATCAAGTTTTGTATCTTATCGAATTGTACTTTAGAAACTACTGGGCCGATATGGCGACCTGTTTCATGTCCTGATGAAACTTTAACTGAGTTTGCAGCTTCAGCCGCGATTGATACAGCTTTTTCATACATTGATTTCTCTACAATCATCCGTGTGGGAGCATTACAGGATTGGCCAGAATTATTCATCACCCGGAGTACTCCATTTTTTACAGCCTTTTCGTTTGCATCAGCAAAGATAAGATTTGCACCCTTGCCACCAAGTTCAAGGGTCACACGTTTTAAAGTATCTGCAGCTGCTTTCGATATAGCAATCCCGGCTCGAGTTGAACCAGTAAAGCTTATCATATCAATGTCTGGATGTGCTGAAAGTTGAGAGCCTACTCCAACACCATCACCATTAACCATATTAAAAACACCAGCTGGACAACCGGCTTCATGCACTATTTCTGAAAAAACGATTGAAGAAAGTGGCGCAACCTCTGAAGGTTTAAGTATCATTGTACATCCTGCGGCCAGGGCAGGTATTGCTTTTAATGTTACTTGGTTCATTGGCCAGTTCCAAGGAGTTATTAAGCCACATACTCCTACTGGTTCATAAAGAATTTTATCATTGGGTGTGCTATCGTTAAGATTTTGATCAAACTCAAAATCTTTGAAAACATTTATGAAACCCTTAATGTGACTTAGCCCCGTCCCAACTTGTTGCTGTCGAGCCATTTCAATCGGCGCACCCATTTCAAGGCTAATGGCTTTGGCCATATCTTCCGCTCTTTTTTGATATTCTTCCAAAATATTTTCTATTAATTTAAGGCGGTCATTTTTTGGTGTAAACATCCAGCCCTCAAAAGCAGACCTTGCGGCATCGACTGCTTTATTAGTATCTGCTTCAGAACCCAATGAAATAACAGCACATGGTTCTTCTGTAGAAGGGTCAATTACATTAAAATCATTTGTTATTTGTGGCTCAACCCAAGAGCCGTTTATATAGAATGAACGTTTGTCTAACATCTGTGCAACCTCTTACAATAATTTTATAAAAATTAGTTTTATATTTTTAATATCTTTAAATGATTTCCATCGTTTTTTCTGCTATTGTCTAAGACAAATTGCTTGTGCGATCTTTTTGAAAAATTATCAATAAAGAAACACACAAGCGAACCTAATAAGAAATTTTATTTGTCGTCAACTTCTTGTTTTATTTCTTTTCCTGTTTCTTGATCAACCATTTTCATGGCTAGTTTTGTTTTTCCACGATCGTCAAAGCCCAGAAGTTTCACTTTAACTTCCTGACCTTCTTTTAAAACGTCTGATGGATGGCTCAAACGTCGATTTTCAATTTGGCTAATATGCACCAAACCATCTCGTTTACCAAAGAAATTAACAAAAGCACCAAAGTCCATTAATTTAACGACTTTACCTGTATAAATTGTACCAACTTCTGGTTCTGCAACAATTGCATAAATCATATCGTAAGCTTTTTTAATGGCTTCACCATTTGGGCTAGCAATTTTAATTATGCCTTCATCATTGATATCTACTTTCGCACCTGAAACCTCAACTATCTCTCTTATTACCTTTCCACCGGATCCGATAACCTCCCTAATTTTATCTGTTGGGACATTCATCGTCTCTATTCTTGGAGCGTGAACAGAAAAATCTTGTGTTTCTGAAATGGCATTTGACATCTCATTAAGTATATGGATTCTACCATCTCTAGCTTGATCGAGAGCTTGCTCCATAATTTCTGGAGTGATCCCAGCAACTTTGATATCCATTTGAAGAGACGTAATACCTGATTCAGTGCCAGCAACTTTAAAGTCCATATCGCCTAAATGATCTTCATCACCAAGAATATCGGTTAGCACCGCAAATTTACCACTCTCTTCCAAGATTAATCCCATTGCTACACCAGCTACAGGCGCTTTTAACGGTACACCAGCGTCCATCATTGATAAAGACGCTCCACAGACAGATGCCATAGAAGATGAGCCATTTGACTCTGTTATCTCAGACACAACACGCACTGTATAAGGAAAATCGGTTGGGGCGGGTAAAACGGCTTGAAGTGCGCGCCAAGCTAATTTTCCATGGCCAATTTCTCTTCGTCCAGGAGGCCCAACTCTACCTGCTTCTCCCACTGAATATGGTGGAAAGTTATAGTGCAACATAAAGTTAGCCCGTGAATTTAAGTGTAAGGCATCTATAATTTGCTCATCATCTCCTGTGCCCAAAGTTGTTATTACTAACCCTTGGGTTTCACCTCTTGTGAATAATGCTGACCCATGGGTTCTTGGAAGAAAACCTGTTTCTGAAATAATCGGCCTAACAGTCGCACTATCACGACCATCGATCCTTTTGCCACTCTTTATAACAGCACCTCGCACAATGTTGCTTTCGAGCTTTTTCATCGCAGACCCTAGTAAAGGATTTGTTTGATTTTCTTCTGTTAACTGATCTATTATCATTGATCTTGCGTCTGAAACTGCAGTTGTACGTTGTTGTTTATCTGTGAAAGAAAAGGCTTTGGTCATAATCTTTTTGCCAACTTTTTCCACATCAGAATAAATTTCTTTATAATCAGGCTCGGAAAAATCCATCGGTTCTTTGGCAGCATCTTCTGCCAAGTCGATAATTAGATCTATAACCGGTTGTAATTTTTCATGTCCAAATTTTACTGCACCTAGCATTTCTGTTTCAGACAATTCATAAGCTTCAGACTCTACCATCATGACAGCTTCTTTTGTTCCCGCAACGACCAAGTCTAGGCGTTGTTCTGGGTTTAATCTTAAATTGTCCATATCTGAGACTTCGGGGTTGAGAGTGTATTCGCCGTTTGAAAAACCAACCCTGGCCCCAGCTATTGGCCCCATAAATGGGGCTCCAGATAGAGTTAGAGCCGCAGAGGTGGCAATCATAGCGACGATATCTGGGTCGTTTATTAAATCATGGGATAAGACCGTATTCATAACCAAAACCTCGTTTTTAAAACCCGGTACGAACAATGGTCTAATTGGCCTATCTATCAACCTTGCAGTTAAAGTTTCTTTTTCAGAGGGCCGTGCCTCACGTTTGAAAAACCCACCTGGAATTTTACCAGCGGCATAATATTTCTCTTGGTAGTGCACAGTAAGAGGGAAAAAATCCTGGCCTGGCTTTTCTTTTTTTGCAAAAGTGACAGCGGCCATCACAGTTGTTTCTCCTAGTGTCGCTAAAACACATGAGTCTGCTTGCCTGGCAATTTTACCAGTTTCGAGAGTAAGAGTTTCCTCACCCCATTTTATTGTTTTTTTTACTTCATTAAACATTTTATTTCCTATTCAAGTGGATCTATGATTTCATCAGATCTCACGGTCGGACAAGCCATTAGGCTTGTGGCCTCTATTTAATTATTATCATGCTATATTCGGAAGGCCTACCGTTTAGAGCAATCTTTGGCCTGAGGTTCAGGCACCTATAGTTAATACTTTGAGCTAATTTAATCTAAATCGACTTAATTTAGCTAATCTGTATCTAATTTTATATAAATTATGAATAAGTATTTTTAATCTACCTGCGCAAGCCAAGTCTTTTGATTAGATCCTTGTATCGATCTTCTGACTTGCTGCGAGTATAATCCAGTAATTTGCGTCTCAACGCTACCAATTTTAAAAGGCCTCGTCGGGAGTGATTATCTTTTTTGTGTGTCTTAAAGTGTTCGGTTAAGGTTTCTATCCTTGAAGACAGTATTGCTATTTGGACTTCAGGGGAGCCTGTATCGCCCTCTTTAGTTGCGAATTCTTTCAAAACGTCAGCTTTTTTTTCAGCAGTTATCGACATCCCTATCTCCTCTTTTTGTGCTCAAGCCAGGATGTCGTCCAGCAAGGCTGTTTCATTTACCCTCAAAAGTGTGAGGAATGATGGCGTATAGTAAAATTGTTGTTAAAAGAAAAGCACAAAATTCTAATCATCTCAAATTATTAGAAGTAACGTCTGAATTTACAGTTTAACACGCATAATAATTAAGCCACATAAAATAAAAAAAGCCGCAATTACTTTTTGTTTTGTAACTTGTTCTTTGAAAATAAAAATGCCGATCAGAACTGCAAATAAAATAGATGTTTCTCGAAGAGCTGCAACCAATGGTATTGGTGCTTTGGTCATAGCCCAAATGGCAACCCAATATGAAAAGAAAGAAAATAAACCAGCAGCTAATCCAATTTTCCAGGTTTTCATTGGAATATTAATCACACTTATTCCTTTAAGTGCTATCGCGGTGGGTATGAAGATAGGAACTGTCAAAATGAACAACCAGGAGATATATGAGGTAGCATTTTCAGAAATTCTGGCTCCTAGACCATCAGATAAAGTATAACCTGCGGTAGCAATTGCAGATCCCAAAGCAAATGGCAGTAACCTCAAATTTTCATGATTAGAAAAGACCCCCTGCGTCATCATTAATAAACCAAAGCCTAAAATTATAATTCCAATTATTTCTTCTTTTACAAGAGCGCTATCTAGAAAAAAAAGTGAGACCAATAATACGATGAAGGGAGCAGTTCCGCGAGCGATAGGATATACTCGACTTAGATTTCCATAATTGTACGCTAATGCTAGAAGGCACTGATAAATAACGTGAAAAAATACTGAAGCTAATAACCAGGGCCATGCTTCAATCCTTGGTACTTGTGTGAAGTAAGCAAAAATTAAACCTAAAAATCCATGTGTGAGAGTCAAAACTAGCATGCCTTGAATCTTGTCATCACTGTTTTTAACCAAAGCATTCCAACTTGCGTGCAATAGCGCTGCGCAGAGTATTGTGATAAAGATAAATAATGACATCGAGAATATTAATTCATGGCTATGCCGTATATGCAATGGCATAATAAAATTATTACTTATGCCATGAAATAAACATACAAGCTGAATATTTTGTTCAGTTTATAAATATTATTTTGACATCAGAGCATTTGCACACCTATCGCACAAATATTCTTCTGAGTTTGACTTGATTTGCTCAAGAATTTTCCAACATCTTTCACATTTCATTCCATCTGCTTTTTTGAATACAACACCAATCCCTGGCGTATCTTCAATTGTAAAAGCATCTTTTGGTGCAGATTTATTAATTATTGTTATGTGAGATGTTATACAAATATCTGCAAAGTTTTGGTTCTTAATTATTTCAAAATTTTCAGCATTTTCAATAAACACGGTTGGTGCGGCTTCTAAAGAAGCCCCTATATTTTTTTCTTTACGCTCTATTTCGATTGCTCCTGTTACCACTCGTCTGGCGGACTTGATTATTTTCCACTTTTTATCAAGCTCTGGGTTCAGCCACTGATTGGGAGTCTCAGGTATATCTTCCAAGTGAACTGATGTGTCCTCCGTTTTAAAGCGATTAAGCCAAACGTCTTCCATCGTAAAAACAAGTATTGGGGCTAACCAAGTTGTCAGTCTTTCAAAAAGTATGTCTAATACTGTCCTCGACGACCTTCGGGTTAAATCAGTTTTTGAATTGCAATAAAGTGCATCTTTTCTAATGTCGAAATATATCGTGCTTAGTTCGACTGTACAAAATTGGAATAGTTGTTGAAAAACATGTTGAAAATCATAATTCGAGTACCCTTCTCGCACTGTTTCATCTAAGATTGCTACTTTATTTAAAATCCATTGCTCCAGTTCGGGCATATCCTTGAATTCTACTCTATCAGATGCTTGAAAATCATTAAGATTGCCAAGAATAAAACGCATCGTATTTCTTAATCTACGATAACTGTCAGCAACATTTTTTAATATTTCTGGACCTATTCTTAAGTCCGATGTGTAATCTGCTTGGGCAACCCATAACCTCAAGACATCCGCACCATATTGATTTACCACTTGCTCTGGGGAGGTCGTATTACCAATTGATTTAGACATTTTTATGCCTTTTTCATCTAGTGTAAAACCATGAGTGAGAACACCATGATATGGGGCTCGACCTTTTGTACCACAGGCTTGAAGCATAGAAGAATGAAACCAACCGCGATGCTGATCAGTTCCTTCAAGATAGAGGTTAGCTAATCCATCTGAAGGGCCGTCAGTTCTGTCACGCAAAACAAATGCATGTGTTGACCCACTATCAAACCATACGTCTAAAATATCAAAAACTTGATCCCATTCCTCAGGGTTGTAATTTTTTCCAAGAAATCGTTTTTTTGCTCCTTTCTTATACCACGCGTCTGCTCCCTCAGCTTTGAAAGCCTCAATTATTCGTTCATTAACTTTTTCGTCCTTAAGGATGAAGGTGCTATCTGATGGGTCTGCTCCTTTCTTAATAAAACAAGTTAAAGGAACCCCCCAAGCACGCTGCCGCGATAAAACCCAGTCTGGTCTACTTTCTATCATAGATCTGAGGCGGTTTTGTCCAGTAATTGGAGTCCATTTGACCAGTTTATTAATCGAGTTTAGTGCTCTTTCACGAATGGTTTCACCATAGGTATTGTCACCACCAATTTTTTTATCAATAGCGGCAAACCACTGAGGCGTATTCCTGAAAATTACTGGTGCCTTTGATCGCCATGAATGGGGATAGCTATGAATTAAACGCCCCCTTGCTATTAAACCATCAGCTTCAACAAGCTTAGTAATAACCGCTTTATTAGCATCAGCTTCTTTCCCTTTATGATTAAATACTTTTAAATCTGCAAAGAAAGGCACATGTGCAAGAAATTCACTAGCTTCACCAATATTATGAGTAAGTTGGTCAATCCAGCCTCGTTTAACAAAGCATTCATAGTCATCGGCACCATGAGAAGGTGCGGTATGTACGAAACCAGTACCAGCCTCTTCAGTTACATGATCACCCTCAATAATTGGAACATCGTAATCCCAAAACCCATCTGCACCTTGTAACCCTCGAAAAGGGTGGGAACAGATTGCATGCTCTAGTGTATCATTATTTACGTTATGTACTTTTTTAAACTTCGTCACTCTAGCTTTTGTTAAAGTTTCTTCAGCCAGGTTATCAGCAATGACATACAAATCGTTTGGCTTAGTCCAGCTTTCCTCAAGAGTTTCTTTTACAGAATAAACGCCATAAGAAATGTTCTTGCTGAAGGCAATCGCCTTATTAGAAGGGATGGTCCAAGGAGTTGTGGTCCAGATAACAATCTTAGCATTTTCTAATTCTTTAGAGCCAGTAATCACTTTAAACGGCACCCATATGGTATCAGATTTGTGATCATGGTATTCAATTTCTGCTTCGGCTAAAGCTGTTTTTTCAACAGGAGACCACATGACCGGTTTTGAACCTTGAAATAAAGCCCCATTCATTAGGAATTTTTGAAATTCTTCGGCAATGACTGCTTCTGCAGAATAATCCATAGTTAAATAAGGATCATCCCAATCTCCAATTACACCTAAGCGTTTGAACTCTTCCTTTTGAATTTCAACCCATTTTGATGCAAAGTTTCTGCACTCTTGTCTAAAATCTATAATCGGAACATCGTCCTTATTTTTGCCTTGTTGACGATATTTCTCTTCAATTTTCCATTCGATTGGAAGGCCATGGCAATCCCAACCCGGGACATAAGGCGCATTGTTTCCCAACATTTGTTGTGACCGCACCACCATATCTTTAAGGATTTTATTTAATGCATGACCAATATGAAGATTGCCATTTGCATAAGGAGGACCATCATGTAAAATAAATTTTTTTCTATCGGGCTTTGTCCTTAATGTCTGATATATATTAAGTTTTTTCCAATGCTCTAGCCAATTTGGCTCTCTTAAAGGTAAGCCAGCCCTCATTGGAAAGTCTGTATTGGGTAAAGTTAAGGTGTCTTTGTAGTCCACCTTAGGTTCTGACTTTTCTGCACACATTAATTAAGGCTCCGATAAATATTTAAAGTTTCAAGATGTTGTGCGTCCAGTCAAACGCTTCCGCACAATACTTCTAACAAAGTATTGGTGAAATAATTCGAATATATAAGTCCAATATTGACCGCATGCTGTTTTATAAACGAAGTGTTGCGTTGCGTAAAGGCGCATATTCTTTTCGAAAATGCACGAATATTGATAAGAAGCTCTTGGCACAACTTAAATGCGCCCTTAATAAGTTAATATGCCAAGATATGCTTTTAAAATAGAATATAATGGAAATGGATTTGCTGGCTGGCAACGCCAAAAGGATCATATTACTGTACAGGGTGAAATAGAAAAAGCATTACGAAAATTAGATCCTGAAGTATCTTCAATTTTTGGAGCGGGTCGGACTGATGCGGGGGTTCACAGCTGTGGACAAGTAGCACACTGTGATTTAACCAAAAATTGGGAAAAATTTAGACTTAAAGAAGCGCTAAATTTTCATTTAAAACCCCATAAAATAGCGGTTTTAGATATATCTCTTGTGGCAAGTGATTTTCATGCTCGTTTTTCAGCTATTCAACGTAATTACTTATTTAGATTAATTTCTAGACGGCCACCGCTTATTTTAGATTCTGGTCTCGCATGGCACGTAAAATATAAATTGAATTTGCGATCGATGTTGAAAGCAAGAGAATGCCTCATTGGCAAGCATGACTTTACAACTTTCAGATCGACTAGTTGCCAAAGTAAATCACCAATAAAAACAATTAAAAATATCAAAATATCAAAGTTAAATTCTAGTTATGGGCATGAATATCAGTTTGAATTTATGGCTCCAAGTTTTTTACATAATCAAGTTAGAAGTCTAGTAGGAACTCTAGAAAAAGTTGGATCTGGTATGCTAACGCCTGAGGATGTAAAAACTGCTCTTGAGGCTAAAGATAGATCATTATGTGGACCCGTAAGCCCTCCTGAGGGACTTTATTTAATGGAAGTATTATATCCAAAAAACCCTTTCTAGCGTCTTTGTGACGATGGAGGGCCACCAAATTTCTGAGAATAACAGCTAGAAAAATGGGCAGACCCAGAAAATCCTGTAGCCAGAGAAATCTCAGTTACAGATAAAGAAGAGTTTCTTAAAAGATTTTGCGCTAAGTCGAGACGGAGGCCTCGGTAATAGCCCATTGTAGAAATATTTAATTTATTTTTAAACAAACGGTTTAATTGGCGTTCTCCAACCTGGGCGATTCGGGATAGGTCTTGCAAGTTTAAAGGGTCAGAAATATGATTTTCCATCGCTTCAATTGCATTCAAGATAGCTTGATCTGTAACTCCAATTCTTTCTACTAAGCCAGCCCTCTGTGGCCCAGCTGCTGGACGAAAATCTGTGTGCATAAACCAATCACTTACTTTTCTAGCAAAAGAGTGCCCATGATGCTCAGTGATTAAAGAATGCATTAGATCTAAAGGAGCAGTACCTCCAGCACAAGTAACACGCTTCCTATCGAATATGTATAATGATCTCTCTAGTAACAATTCAGGCCATCTTTCCTGCATGGCAGGCGCATGTTCCCAATGCACAGTCATTCGATAACCATGCATTAATCCAGCTGCTGCTAATAAATAAGGCCCACCGGATATTCCCCCAACTATTGTTTTGGACCTTGATAATCTTCTTAAGGTATCGAATAGAGCAGTGCTTTCTATTTTTTTTGGATCTCCACCAGTTATAACTAATACGAGATCAAATACATCTGATGTAGCATCCTTGGTTGGAATTATTGCACCACTTGAGCTTTTAATTCTACTACTTTGAACAGCAATATCAGTAATTTTATAAAGTTCTTTGCCAGCTAATAGGTTAGCGGCTCTTATTGGCTCAACAAGACTAGCATAAGACATGAGAGCAAATCCTTCAGTTAGTAAAAGGCCAATACTATATGGATTTTTTTTTGAGTTGCTGTCCATTTTTCTACAATTTCAGTCTTTTTTAATAAAGTCTATATGTTGTTTACTTTTTATACATGAGAAGAGATTGAGAGGTTTACGAATGGGTTTTTCAGCTTTTAAAATTTTAAAAGAAGGGCTTACCGGAAATAAAGGTTGGAAACCTCATTGGCGAGAGCCAATGTTAAAAAAAGAATATGACGTTATCATAATTGGAGCTGGAGGACACGGCTTAGCAACAGCTTATTATTTAGCGAAAGAGCATGGAATTGTGAATGTGGCTGTTTTGGAAAAAGGTTGGGTTGGGTCTGGTAATATAGGAAGAAATACAACGATAATTCGTTCAAATTATATGTTACCAGGCAATCAGCCGTTTTACGAAAAATCAATGCAATTATGGGAAGGCTTGGAGCAAGATTTTAATTATAACGCGATGGTAAGTCAAAGAGGAATTCTAAACTTATCGCATTCTGATGGTCAGCATGATGCTTATGCCAGACGTGGAAATGCAATGCATTTAACAAATTCTGGCGCAGTTTTATTAGATAGGGCTGGTGTCGAGAGAATGTGTCCCTTATTAGATTTTGATAATGCTCGCTTTCCAATTAAAGGTGGTATTTGGCAACCTAGGGGCGGATCTGTACGGCATGATGCTGTCGCCTGGGGTTTTGCAAGAGGTGCTGACTCTCGTGGTGTTGATATTATTCAAAATTGTGAAGTTACTGGATTTCAAATCGAAAATGGTAGGTGCATAGGTGTGGAAACCACTCTTGGCAACGTAAAGTCCAAAAAAGTGGGCATGTGCGTGGCAGGGTCTTCAGGAGTTTTGGCAGATAAAGCTGGAATGCGCTTACCAATCGAAAGCCATGTTTTGCAGGCTTTTGTATCGGAAGGGCTAAAGCCTATTATCCCAGGTGTTGTAACGTTTGGAGCTGGCCATTTTTATGTTAGCCAGTCAGACAAAGGTGGATTGGTATTTGGCGGTGACATAGATGGTTACAATTCTTACGCTCAAAGGGGCAATCTACCAGTTATTGAAGATGTTGTGGAAGGCGGAATGGCTATCATGCCAATGATTGGAAGAGCACGATTATTAAGGAGCTGGGGTGGTATTATGGATATGTCCATGGATGGCTCGCCCTTTATCGATAAGACTCATATTGATGGGTTATATTTTAATGGTGGATGGTGTTACGGAGGATTTAAAGCGACTCCTGCAAGTGGTTTTTGCTATGCACATTTACTCGCGACTGACCAATCTCATTCTCTATCAAAACAAATGCGTCTGGATCGTTTTAGATCAGGTTCTCAATTTGATGAAAAGGGCGTGGGTGCTCAACCAAATCTGCACTAGAGGGATAAAATGATAATAGATCATCCAATACTTGGACCACGTGACGCATCAGAATTTGTTTATCTTGGTGATTCATCATTGATTAACAGACCTGATCCGTCAGTGGAGGAGGCCGCACAATTATTTTATGAATATCAATATTTAAGAGCCAATATTGCAGGTCCAATGAAAGAACTTTGGTATCACGAGCAAGGAGATCGAAGTTGGCTTGTTGTAACGAGAAATACCATTACCCACGAAATCACAAGTGTTGAGCTGGCACGTGATGTCGCGCGATCAATGGGGCGAACTAAATGACACAAGTGGATAGGATAAGTGGTGGATTAATTAATCGTAAAGAAACTATGAATTTTTCCTTTAATGGAAAAAGCTTGCAAGGTTATAAAGGTGATACTTTGGCATCAGCATTGTTGGCCAATGGTATAAGATTGGTTGGCCGTTCTTTTAAATATCATAGGCCTAGAGGGATTTTCACAAGTGGATCGGAGGAGCCAAATGCCTTAGTCGAATTACGAAAAGGTGCATTCAAAGAACCAAATACTAGAGCCACAGTGATTGAACTATTCAATAGGCTAGACGCTGTAAGTCAAAACCATAAAGGACCCCTAAATTTTGATTTAATGGCAGCTACTGATTTATTTTTATCGCCTTTTGTTGGTGCAGGTTTCTATTATAAAACTTTTATGTGGCCTGCAGCTTTTTGGGAAAAGCTTTATGAACCAATTATTCGTAAGTCAGCAGGTTTGGGCTCATTAGCAAAATTGGAAGATCCAGATTGTTATGACAAAGGCTTTTTGCATTGTGATATTTTGATTGTGGGAGCTGGCCCAGCTGGACTTTTAGCAGCTTTGGCGGCTGGAAAATCTGGAGCAAAAGTTATTTTAGCCGATGAAGATTTCCTTATGGGTGGTCGATTGAACTCTGAACTTTTTGAAATTGATGAAATGTTGGGTTCGGATTGGGCGCTAAAAGCAATTCAGGAATTATCATCTTTAAAAAATGTTAGAATAATGAATAGGACTACAATTTATGGCTCTTATGATCATGGAATCTTTGGGGCTTTAGAACGATGCACAGACCATTTGGAAAGTTCAGAAGGAAGACCACGTCAAATTTTATGGAAAATATATTCGAAAAAAAGTATTTTAGCTGCTGGAGCGATAGAAAGACCAATTGCGTTTGGGAACAATGATCGACCTGGTATTATGACGGCTAGTTCTGTAAGAAGCTACGTTAATCGATGGGGTGTATTGCCTGGAAGACAAACAGCAATTTTTACTAATAATGATGATGGTTGGGCTACGGCAAAGGTTTTAGCAGATAGAGGGCTAGAAGTTGCCGCCGTAATTGATAGTAGAAACTGTGAACCAGTTGAGAATATACCTGGTACATTAGTAATTATGGGTAGCAAAATTGTTAATACTACTGGGCGGAAAAGAATAAAAAGAATAATCCTCTCAAATGGTCAATCAATAACTTGCGATTGTTTGGCTGTATCCGGTGGATGGAGCCCAAATGTTCACTTAACTTGTCATCAAGGGGGAAGGCCAAAATGGGATTCAACTTTAAACGCTTTTACTCCAGGTGAAAATTTACCAAAAAATATGGTTGTTTCAGGTTCAGCTAATGGTTCTTTCAATTTACAAGCAGCATTGAGAGAAAGTTTAAAAGTAGCAAACATTGTTCTTACAGATCTTGATTTTAAAAAGAGCAAGATTGTCGTTCCTTCTTCTTCAGATGACTCCTATGAGTCATCGGCTTTTTGGTATGTCAAAGAATCTAAGAAAAGAGGGTGGGTTGATTTTCAAAATGATGTGACTGTGAAGGACATAAAGCAAAGCTTTGCTGAGGGGTTTAGATCTGTTGAGCATATGAAAAGATATACGACAATGGGCATGGCTACAGATCAGGGTAAGACATCAAATATTTTAGGCTTAGCTATTATGGCAGAGTGTACTGGGAAAACAATTCAAGATACTGGAACTACTATTTTTCGCCCTCCCTATACGCCTATCCCACTTGGCGCATTGGCTGGAAGGTCTCGAGGTAAAGATTTTAGGCCATATAGATTAACCCCAAGCCACAAGTGGTCTGAAGAACAAGGTGCTGTTTTTGTTGAAGTTGGAAACTGGTTAAGGGCTCAATGGTTTCCCAAAAAAGGAGAAAAAACCTGGCGTGAGACTGTAGACAGAGAGGTTGTTTCTACAAGAAATTCAGTTGGAGTATGTGATGTAACAACTTTAGGGAAAATTGATATTCAAGGAAAAGATTCGGCGGATTTTCTGAATATTGTTTATACTAATGCTTTTGGAAAGCTACCAGTTGGCAAAGTGCGATATGGCTTAATGTTACGGGAGGATGGTATTGCATATGATGATGGAACAACAGCGAGAATAAGTAAGAACCATTTTATAATGACAACGACAACTGCTAATGCCGTTTTAGTTTTTAGGCGTTTAGAATTTGTTAGACAGTGTTTATGTCCAGATATGGACGTGCACATTATTTCGACCACAGATGCATGGGCGCAATTTGCTGTAGCTGGCCCTAATTCAAGGAGATTATTAGAAAAAGTTATCGATAATGAATACGATATTTCCAATGAAAAATTCCCGTTTATGGGATGTAGAGAAATTACTGTCTGTAATGGTATTCAAGCTAGACTTTTTCGTATCAGCTTTTCGGGCGAATTGGCTTATGAATTAGCTATTCCTACAAGGTATGGTGATGGTTTGATAAGACAGCTAATGGAGGCTGGAAAAGAGTTTGATGTAACGCCTTATGGAACAGAAGCCTTAGGGGTAATGAGAATTGAAAAAGGTCATGCTGCAGGGAATGAACTCAATGGCCAAACCACTGCATTGAATCTTGGTTTAGAAAAAATGATCAATCAAAACAAGGACTGTATTGGAAAGATTTTAGCACAAAGACCAGAAATGAATAAAGAAGATGAAATGAGATTAGTTGGCTTTCGGCCAAAAAATAAGGGTGATAAGTTAGTCGCGGGGGCTCATTTTTTGGACAAGGGTGCAAAGGAAATTATAGAAAATGATTTGGGTTGGATGTCGTCAGTATGTTTTTCCCCCATTTTAGATGATTATATTGGATTAGGATTTATTAAAAACGGAAATCAACGCATGGGCGATATTGTTCATGCATATGATAAGATGAGACATAATTCTCTAGATGTAAAAATTTGTTCGCCTCATTTTGTTGATCCGGAGGGAGATAGAGTTCGTGGGTAAAAATTTACTATCACCAATTTCCCCACTGAATGGATATTCAAAATCCTTTGGCAACAATATTTTAGAGGAGGTTGTGGATTATGAAATTTTTTCTTTAGCAACGTCTGGAGAAAAAGAAAGTTTGATAGAGCAAAACATTAAAAAATTATTTAAAGTGGATTTGCCATTTGTTGGGAAGTCGAATGTTTCTGAGAATAAAAAGCTTCGAGTTATGGCAGTTTCATTAGATCAGTGGTTTGTTTTGTCTAATAGTGGGGATCTTTATTCGAAATTAATTTCAAATGCCTCTTTTCCAGATAATATATATGTAACTATGCAAACTGATGCTTGGGTAATCTTAAGAGTGAGTGGAACGTCAGCCCTGAAAGCATTGGAACGAATTTGTCCAGTAAACTTGGATCCAAAGATATTTCAAAAAAATGATATGGTTAGGACAATGATGGAGCACTTAGGAAGCATAGTTATATGCGAAGAGAAAGACTCTTATCTACTATTATCAGCAAGTAGCTCCGCAAAATCATTTTTACATTCGGTAGAGGTATCATTAAAAAATGTAATCTAATGCTGGTAATAGATTAGTGAGCGTATTAAAAAACTCTTTTATAATTTCCAGCATTCTAAAAATAAATCAAAATGACTTTTTTTTGTAACTAAAGGTCGTAATTTTTAAATTGAATTTAAAAAAAAATAGTAATATTTCCCTATTTTAAGAAAGAAAGGTTTCAAAAATGGCTCCTCTAGATCAGGGTAAAGGCGTTTGGAAATCAGGAAAAGGTAAAGGTCGGCATTTACCCAAAGGCCGGCAATATACTGATCGTGCGTTGGCAGATATAAAATCTTTATTAGTCAATCATGAAATAAGAAGAGATTTACTGATAGAGTTCCTTCATCTTATCCAAGATAAATACGGCCATTTATCTTCAGAACATTTATGTGCTTTGGCCTTTGAGATGAAGTTAAGTCAAACTGAAGTTTATGAAGTAGCAACTTTTTATGCTCATTTTGATGTAGTTAAAGAGGATGAAGTTCCACCACCAGAACTAACGATTAGAGTTTGTGACTCCTTATCTTGCGAATTGCAGGGAGCGCAAAGTTTAAAAAGAGCTTTAGAGACTGGTTTGGATTCATCAAAAGTTAGAGTATTACGAGCACCCTGCATGGGACGCTGTGATACCGCTCCAGTACTGGAAATTGGACATAACCACATAGATTATGCTAATGAAGAAAAAGTAACAGATGCTTTAAAAGACAATAATACTCATCCATACATACCAGATTATCAAAAATTTGAACAATATAAAAATGAAGGTGGATATCAGAAGTTAACGGAATTACGTGATGGTGGTGATCCTGAAAAATGCCAAGATATTTTATTAGATTCTGGATTACGTGGTCTTGGAGGAGCAGGATTTCCAACAGGAAGAAAGTGGTCATTTGTAAGGGCTGAAAAAGGCCCTAGATATTTGGCTGTAAACGGTGACGAGGGTGAACCAGGGACTTTTAAAGATCGATATTATTTAGAGAGAGAACCTCATGTTTTTTTGGAGGGAATGCTAATAGCTGCCTGGGCTATTGAAGCAGAAAAATGTTTTATTTATATGAGAGATGAATACCCCGCAGTATTGAAGATATTAAAAGCAGAAATAATGTCTCTTGAAAAAAAAGGGCTTATAGAAAAAGGTTATGTAGATTTAAGACGTGGAGCTGGTGCTTACATTTGTGGTGAAGAAAGTGCTATGATTGAGTCTATAGAAGGAAAAAGAGGTCTGCCAAGGCATCGTCCACCTTTCGTTGCTCAAGTAGGTATCTTTGGAAAACCGACCTTGGTAAACAATGTTGAGTCTCTGCATTGGGTTTGTAAGGTGTTACGAGAAGGCCCTGAGATATTATCTGGTATTGAAAAAAATGGCCGCAAGGGATTGCGAAGTTATTCCGTTTCGGGCCGAGTTAGAAATCCTGGAGTTTTTCTTTTACCAGCTGGTTCAACAATCACTGATATAATTGATAGTGCGGGAGGTATGATCGAAGGTCATATTTTTAAAGCTTATCAACCTGGAGGACCATCCGCAGGATTGTTGCCAGCCTCAATTAATAAAGTGCCAATGGATTTTGATACCCTACAGGAGCATGGAACATTTATTGGTTCTGCTGCTATCATTATCTTGTCTGATAAAGACAGTGCCAAGGCAGCAGCTCTAAATATGTTACGATTTTTTGAAGATGAAAGTTGTGGGCAGTGTACTCCTTGTCGAGTGGGTTGCGAAAAAGCTGTAAAGCTTATGGAAAAAGATAAATGGGACACGGGACTGCTTGAGGAACTTTCTTCGATGATGATCGATGCCTCAATTTGTGGTTTGGGACAAGCAGCGCCTAATCCAATTCGAATGACGATAAAACATTTTGCGGATGAAATATAATATGACTGACTCAATCCAATTTACTCTAGATGGCAAAATCGTATTAGCTTCAGATGACGAAACTATCTGGGAGGTGGCTAACAGAGAAGGTACCTCGATACCTCATTTATGTCATTCGGGAAAGAAAGGTTATCGTAGCGATGGAAACTGTAGGGCATGTATGGTGGAGATTGACGGGGAGAGAACGTTAGCAGCCTCATGTATTAGAAAACCATTAGACGGAATGGTGGTATCTTCTCAGAGTAATAGATCAGTTTCAGCTAGAAAAATGGTGATGGAATTATTGTTAGCTGATCAGCCTGCCCGAGAGCAGGCACATGATAAATCATCACATTTGTGGGAAATGGCTGATCAACAAGAAATAAATGAGAGCAGATTTCCAGCAATGAAATCTGAACATATACCGTTATTAGATGACTCCCATGTGGCGATGAGTGTAAGTTTAGATGCGTGTATTCAGTGTAATTTGTGCGTTCGTGCGTGTCGCGAAGTTCAAGTAAATGATGTTATTGGGATGGCAGGGCGTGGTCATGAAAGCAAAATCGTTTTTGATTTTGATGATCCAATGGGGGAGTCTTCCTGCGTAGCATGTGGGGAGTGTGTTCAAGCCTGTCCTACTGGAGCATTGATGCCATCCTCCGTTTTAAACGATGATCAGATTGGCGATAGTTCTGATTATGATGAGGAAATTAAATCTATTTGCCCATTTTGTGGGGTTGGATGTCAAGTGAGCTTGAAAGTCAAAGAAGGAAAAGTGAAGTGGGTTGATGGAATAAATGGGCCAGCAAATGAAGGAAGATTATGTGTAAAAGGTCGATTTGGATTTGATTATATAGATCATCCTCATAGAATTACTAAACCTATGATAAGGCGAAAAGATGCTCCAATCAAAGGCCTGAACATCGATCCAGCAAATCCCTGGACACATTTTAGGGAAGCAACTTGGGATGAAGCTTTAGATTTTGCCGCTACGGGTTTGTTAAAATTACGCTCAGATAAAGGAAAAAGGGTAGCTGGTTTTGGATCTGCAAAATGTTCAAATGAAGAGGCTTATTTGTTTCAAAAGTTAATCAGGCAAGGTTTCGGTCATAATAATGTCGATCATTGTACTAGATTATGTCACGCTTCGTCTGTGGCTGCATTAATGGAAAATGTAGGCTCAGCTGCGGTAACTGCAACATTTAATGAAATAGAGAACGCTGACGTGGCAATTGTTATTGGTGCTAATCCTATTGAAAACCATCCAGTTGCAGCAACTTATTTTAAGCAGTTTGCTAAAAGGGGTGGTAAATTAATCGTAATGGACCCAAGGGGTCAAGCTCTTAAAAGACATGCATCGCATATGTTGGAATTTCGCCCAGGTGCAGACGTAAGCATGTTAAATGCTATAATGAATGTTATTGTGGAGGAAGAGCTTTATGATCAACAATATATTGAAGCTTACACCGAAAACTGGGAAGCAGAAAAAGCACATTTAGCGGATTTTACTCCAGAAAAAATGTCAGAAATATGTGGGATCGATCCAGATGTCCTGCGTGATGTTGCTCGAACTTTTGCAAGCGCAAAGGCAGGAATGATTTTTTGGGGTATGGGTATAAGCCAGCATATACACGGAACTGATAACTCGCGCTGTTTAATATCATTGGCCCTAATGACAGGCCAAATAGGAAGGCCTGGTTCAGGACTGCACCCTTTAAGAGGACAAAACAATGTTCAAGGTGCTTCTGACGCTGGGATGATTCCAATGTTCTTGCCAGACTATCAAACAGTAACAGATGATGGGGTGCGTTCAGCGTTTAATGATATCTGGGATTCTGATGTGGATTTTTCTGCAGAAAAAGGACTTACTGTTGTGGAGATCATGGATGCAATTCATGATGGTGAAATCCGTGGCATGTATATTTTAGGTGAAAATCCCGCCATGTCTGACCCTGATGTTGACCATGCTCGAGATGCCTTGAAAATGCTGGAACATCTAATAGTCCAAGATATTTTCGTAACAGAAACAGCTAATTATGCTGATGTCATATTACCTGCCTCTGCGTTTGCTGAGAAATCTGGCACTGTGACAAATACCAATCGGCAAGTTCAAATGGGTAGACAGGCTGTACTACCACCGGGTGAAGCTAAGCAAGATTGGTGGATAACAACAGAGTTAGCAAAACGATTAGGACTTAATTGGAGTTACACACACCCGTCACAGGTGTTTGCTGAAATGAAATTGGGTATGAAGTCGCTAGAAAATATTACATGGGATCGGTTGGAAAAAGAAAATGCGGTTACTTACCCGTCGTTTTCAGAAGAAGATCCAGGTCAGCCTATAGTTTTTGGAGATGGTTTCCCACGAGTTGATGGGCGAGCAAAGTTCACTCCTGCAAACGTTATTGCGCCAGATGAAATACCAGACTTGGACTATCCAATGATCTTAACAACTGGAAGGCAATTAGAACATTGGCACACCGGTTCAATGACAAGGCGATCCAATGTACTTGATGCGGTTGAACCTGAAGCCAATTGTTCAATGCATCCAAAGACAATTAGAGCTTTAGGCGCAAATCCTGGTGAATTAGTGAGACTGACCACTCGTAGGGGAACAATTGAAATTATGGTTAGGTCTGATAGAGCTGTTTCTGAAGATATGGTATTTTTGCCATTTGCATATGTTGAAGCAGCAGCAAATATCTTAACAAACTCTGCACTTGATCCATTTGGGAAAATTCCTGAATTTAAATTTTGTGCAGTAAAAGTCGAAATGGTTAAAGATAAGATAGCGGCCGAATAGAAATTTAATGGCTTTGTATTGATCTTACGCCAATCTCACCTTCTTGCCATTTTTTTATTGCGATTGCAGCAGCTGAGCTTGCCGCAAGAGTAGTATAGTAAGGAATTTTATCTGAAAGACATACGGCTCGCATGGAATGAGAATCCTCAATTGCTTGTGTTCCATCTGTAGTGTTCATTACCAAATCGATTTCTTCATTTTTCATCATATCAACGATATTTGGGCGGCCTTCATAGACTTTATTCACTGAAATTGACTTTATACTATTTTGTTCAAAATATTCTGCTGTTCCTCGAGTAGCGATAATTTTAAAACCCAATTCAATTAGCAATTTGGCTGTTTGGAGTAGTCTCTCAGATTTATCGTTATTTCGAACAGATATAAATACATTACCAGTTTTGGGTAATTCCACTCCAGCACCCAGTTGAGCTTTGAAGAATGCTCTTTCGAAATTATTATCTTTGCCCATTACTTCGCCAGTTGATCGCATTTCTGGACCTAATAAAATATCAACGCCAGGAAATCGATTAAAAGGTAAGACTGCTTCTTTAACGCAAATATGTTTGGTATTAGAAGATTTTAATTCAAAGTTGGTTAATGGCTCTCCAGCCATTACTCTGGCGGCAATAGCAGCAATTGGACTATTTACTGCTTTTGCTACAAAAGGGACTGTTCTTGATGCGCGTGGATTAACCTCTAAAACAAAAATAGTATCATCTTTAATTGCGAATTGAATATTCATTAACCCAACTACGTTTAGTGAAAGCGCCAGAGTTTTTGTTTGTTTTTCTAGTTCACCGATGGTTGCTTGTCTGAGACTATAAGGAGGCAACGAGCAAGCACTATCCCCAGAATGAACACCTGCTTCCTCAATATGTTCCATTATTCCTGCTATATGAACATTTTTCCCATCACTTATCGCATCTACGTCAACTTCAATCGCATCTGTAAGATAGCTATCTAGAAGTACCGGGCTTTTGCCAGAGACATGGACTGCGTTTCGAATATATGACTCCAATTGATTGTTATCTCTTACTATTTCCATAGCTCTTCCACCAAGGACATAAGAAGGACGGATAACGAGTGGGTATTTTACCTTTTCCGCTATCTTAAAAGCTTCCTCGGGGGAATAGGCCACACCATTTACTGGTTGTTTTAATTCTGAGGCATTAAGTAATTCTTTAAATCTTTCACGATCTTCAGCCAGATCAATGGCATCAGGAGATGTTCCAAGAATTGTTATTCCAGCCTCATCTAGAGCATTCGCCAGTTTTAATGGTGTTTGACCTCCAAATTGAACAATCACTCCTAGTAGTTTACCAGACTCTTTTTCTACACGTAATATTTCCATAACATGTTCAAAAGTTAATGGCTCAAAATACAATCGATCTGAAGTATCATAATCCGTAGAAACAGTTTCAGGATTGCAATTTATCATAATCGTTTCATATCCTTGACCACTAAGAGCAAAACATGCATGACAACAACAGTAATCAAACTCAATACCTTGGCCAATTCTATTTGGACCACCTCCCAAAATAACTACCTTTTCGTTACCTGTTGGCTTAGCTTCGCATTCAGCTTGGCCCATCGCTGAAACTTCATAAGTAGAATACATATACGGTGTTTTGGCTTCAAATTCTGCAGCACATGTATCAATCTTTTTGAAAACAGCTTTGATACCTAATGCTAATCTTTTCTTTCTTACTTCTTCCTCAGTTAATTTTGCTAGTTTTGAGATTCGTGCATCTGTAAAGCCATACATTTTTAATAAAAGCATATCCTCAGAATTATTTGGTAGACCACCACTTTTAACGGTTTTTTCTATTTCAATAATTTCACGAATTCTAGAAATAAACCATGGATCATAGCTTGTGGCATTAATGATCTGTTCATTTGTCAATCCTTCACGAATAGCTTGAGCAATAAGTAGTAGTCTATCCGGAGTTTGTTGAGACAAGAGTTTGATAATTGTAGCTTCACTTGATTTATCTTGTATTTCAACTTCATCAAAACCAGTAAGCCCTGTTTCTAAAGAGGTAAGCGCTTTTTGTAAGCTTTCATGAAAAGTTCGACCAATTGCCATGACCTCCCCAACAGATTTCATGGCTGTTGTTAAATTTGGACTTGATCCTGGGAATTTTTCAAACGCAAAGCGTGGAATTTTTGTAACAATATAATCTATGCTAGGCTCAAAACTTGCTGGGGTAATCATTGTGATATCATTATCCAATTCATCAAGTGTGTAACCAATCGCTAACTTTGCAGCAATTTTTGCTATTGGAAAGCCTGTTGCTTTCGATGCGAGAGCTGATGATCTCGAAACTCGAGGGTTCATCTCTATTACAACCATACGCCCTGTTTTTGGATCAATCGCCCATTGCACGTTTGAACCACCAGTTTCAACACCAATTTCCCGCAATACGGCAATGCTAGCATTTCGCATCATTTGATATTCTTTATCAGTTAATGTTAACGCAGGTGCTACTGTTATACTATCACCGGTATGGACGCCCATTGGGTCAATATTTTCAATAGCACAAACAATAATTGCATTGTCAGCTTTATCCCTAACGACCTCCATTTCAAATTCTTTCCAGCCTAATAAACTTTCATCAACTAATATTTGGTTTACTGGGGAAGCGTTTAAACCAGTCTTACAAAAATACTCATAATCTTCACGATTATATGCTACGCCACCACCAGTTCCACCCAAAGTGTAAGCTGGACGGATAATTGCAGGCAGTCCGATATCAGGCAACACATCGACAGCCAACCTGACACCAGCAGAAGTATCGCTGGATCCATCTTCTTTAAGTGGGGCAGTAATAATGGCTGCTTTTGGGTTTTCAAGATTAAGGCGGTCCATTGCTTCTCGGAATAATTTTCTATCTTCAGCCATTTCAATGGATTTTTGATTTGCACCGATTAGTTCAACATTATGTTTTTCTAATATGCCAAGATCAGCTAATGCTAAAGATGTATTGAGAGCCGTCTGTCCACCCATTGTTGGTAGCAAAGCATCGGGTTTTTCAATTTCAATTATTTTTGTAACAATTTCTGGTGTGATTGGCTCAATATATGTAGCATCTGCCATGTCTGGGTCTGTCATTATAGTGGCAGGATTGGAATTAACTAAAATTACCTTATAACCTTCTTCTCTAAGTGCCTTGCAGGCCTGAGCACCAGAATAATCAAATTCACATGCTTGCCCTATGATAATTGGACCGGCACCAATGATCATAATTTTTTTTATATCAGTACGTTTTGGCATAAATAATTCCGATTAAAATGACATCATTTTCGGCATGTAGTGTACAAATTATTTCGCTTATAACTGGCATAGATTTAGGTGCAAGTTATTTTAAGTTACTATTATTTAAAATTAATCTCCAATTTAGATTGTATTGTTTATTCTAACAATACAATCTTAAATGAATAAAATTATTTTATTCATTCTCTTGACTTCTCATGTCAGGCAAGGTGTATCGACCACTAAATACATTTTTAGGAACACAGTTATGCATACATACCGTAGCCATACATGCGCAGACCTTAACGCATCTCATGTGGGTGAAGACATTCGTCTATCAGGTTGGGTTCACAGAATTCGAGATCATGGTGGTATTTTGTTTATAGATTTACGAGACCATTATGGTATTACTCAGGTTTTGGCAGATCCTGATAGCCCAGTTTTTAAATCAGTTGAAACGTTACGTTCGGAGTGGGTTGTTAGGATTGATGGAAATATTATGGCTAGAGCTCCCGATCTTATTAATCCAAAACTTTCAACTGGAGAGATAGAAGTTTTCATAAAAGATATTGAAATCTTAAGTACATCTGAAGATTTACCTTTGCCAGTTTTTGGTGATTTAGAATACCCTGAGGAAACTCGACTAAAATATAGATTTTTAGATTTAAGAAGAGAAAAATTACACAACAATATGATTTTACGATCTAGGGTGATTAATTCAATAAGAGCTAGAATGAATCATCAGGGCTTCAACGAATTTCAAACGCCTATTATAACTGCAAGTAGTCCTGAAGGTGCTAGAGATTTCTTGGTCCCTTCGCGGATTCACCCAGGAAAGTTTTATGCTCTGCCCCAAGCACCACAACAATTTAAACAGTTAATTATGGTTGCAGGTTTTGATAAATATTTTCAAATAGCACCTTGTTTTAGGGATGAAGACCCCAGAGCAGATCGATCCCCCACTGACTTTTATCAATTGGATATGGAGATGTCATTTGTTGAGCAGCAAGATATTTTTAATACTATTGAGCCGTTGATAAAAGGTGTCATGCAAGAATTTGCATCAGAAAAACCTACTAATGAAATTTGGCCAAAGATATCATATAAGGATGCGTTGTTATGGTATGGTTCTGATAAACCTGATTTAAGAAATCCTATAAAAATGCAGATTGTCAGCGAACATTTTAAAGGATCAGATTTTAAAATTTTTGCTAGTTTATTAGAAAATGAGGGAACAGAAATTCGAGCAATTCCAGCACCAAACGGTGGGTCAAGAAAATTTTGCGATCGAATGAATGCATTTGCCCAAAAAGAGGGCTTGCCTGGAATGGGATATATATTTTGGAGATCTGGAGAAAATGGTTTAGAAGCTGCTGGACCTCTAGCAAAGAATATAGGACCTGAAAGAACAGAAGCTATTCGCCTGCAGCTTGATTTGAAAGAAGGCGATGCAGCATTTTTCCTTGGTGGAAAAGCATCAGTTTTTGAGGGGGTAGCTGCACGTGCAAGAAATGAAATTGGCACAGAACTTGGGTTAACAAGAATAAACACATTCGAATTTTGCTGGATAATAGATTTTCCAATGTATGAAAGGGAGGATGAGACTGGCAATATAGATTTCAGTCATAATCCATTTTCCATGCCTCAAGGAGGGTTGTCTGACCTAGATAATCCTGATCCAACAAAAATTTTAGGATATCAATATGATTTGGCATGTAATGGATATGAATTAACCTCAGGGGCAATTCGAAATCATAAACCAGAAATCATGTATAAAGCATTCGAGTTGGCTGGATATTCAAAAGAAGATGTAGATGAAAAGTTTGGTGGAATGGTAAAGGCTTTCACTTACGGTGCTCCACCTCATGGAGGCTGTGCCACTGGAATAGATCGGCTTGTTATGCTGCTGGCTGATGAAACATCTATAAGGGAAGTAATAATGTTTCCAATGAATCAAAAAGCCGAAGATTTGATGTTAGGAGGTCCTTCTGAGCCCACTAATGAACAAATGAGAGAATTGGGACTACGAATTATTCCGCCACAATAATTATTATATTATTTTTATATCAAAAAGATTTTCGCGCATTCAGGGCAGCCGAAATAGTGCCATCATCCAGATAATCTAATTCACCGCCTATCGGAACACCTTGTGCTAGTGAAGTTATTTGAATTCCACTATTATCTAATTCATCTGCAATATAGTGAGCGGTAGTTTGTCCATCAATTGTTGAATTTAATGCGAGAATAACCTCGTTGATGTTCTCGCTAGCCAACCGGAGTTTTAATTTTTTTATGCCTAGGTTTTCTGGTCCAATTCCATCTAGAGCTGAAAGAACACCGCCTAATACATGATATCTGCCCTTGAATATTCTAGACCTTTCCATTGCCCAAAGGTCAGCAATTCCTTCGACTACGCAAATCTGGCCATTATTTCTTTTATCATCTAAACAAAGATCGCAATATTCTGCTGCTCCTATATTCCCACAATTTAAGCATTCCCGAACATTTTTTGAAACATTTTTTAATGCCTCCGAAAGTGGATTAAGTAAGACAGATTTTTTACGAATTAAATGCAAAACAGCTCGTCTTGCTGAACGCGGTCCCATTCCAGGAAGTTTGGCCATTAAAGATATTAATCTTTCAATCTCGTTATCATTATTTAGGCTCATATTAAAATGGTAATTTCATACCTGGTGGAAGATTCAAGCCCTCGGTTAATTTTGATAATTCCTTTTGCTTTGCTTCCTGCCCTTTGGTTATTGCATCATTTAATGCCGCAATAATAAGATCCTCAACAACTTCTTTTTCAGAAGCTACAAGTATGGATGGGTCAATATCCAAAGCTTTTATTTCACCTTTGGCGTTAGCTCTTATTTTAACTAACCCTGCCCCAGCTTCACCATTCACTTCAACCTGCTCTAATTCTTCTTGGATGTCTGCCATCTTTCCTTGCATCTCTTGTGCTTTTTTCATCATTTTGGCCATATCGCCTAAACCTTTTAGCATCTATATCTCCTAATCAAATTTTTAATCATATATCAAAATTATAACTTTTAATCATTGTCCTCGAATGGATCCCATTCTTCTTCATTATTTATGAGCTCATCAGTTATTGCTTCTTTTATTTCTGGTTTTTGTAAATGTACTTCATTTATAATAGACCCTGGAAAATTTTCTAATACTAATTTTACCATTGGGTTTTTCATTACCTGTACATGAAGATCTTGTGTACTTTTGTTTCGTTGTTCAGCTATCGTTGGCCCACCACCTTCATTAACAATAGTTATTCCCCAGTACTCTCCTGTCCAGGATTTTAGTTTTTTTGATAGTCTTGATGGCAAATCACTACTTGCTTCTTTTGTTAACTGAAACTCAATTCTACCAGGTTGATATTTTACTAATCTGAGATAATTTTCAGTTTCTACCAAAAGCTTCATGTCACGATTAAATCTAATGAGTGACAATACGTCTTCAAACACTTTAAATTTTTGCAATGGAGCTTCAATTACTTTCTCGGCTCGAACTGCTAAATTTTCATTTTTTAAACTGATTATTGGTGGCTGGTATGAGCTACCTTTCTCACTCTTTTTTTTTTCATTATTGCGCTGCTCAATTGAGAGACTTTCTTTCTCAATCTTTTTAATTATTTCGTCTGGACTAGGTAATTCTGATACATGGGTTAAACGAATTATAGCCATTTCAGCTGCGATCATCGCATTTGGTGCAAAAGATATTTCATCAAGGATTTTTAATAACATTTGCCACATACGTGTTAAGGATCGCATCGATAAGCTTTTAGAAAATTTTAAACCTCTATCTCGCTCATCATTCGTTACAGTAGGGTCATCCGCCGTATTTGGTGAGATTTTCACAACCGATATCCAATGAGTAATTTCCGCCAATTCTTTAATTATTATAATTGGATCTGCACCATCTGCATATTGACTGGATAGTTCATTCAAAGCTGAAGAGGCATTTCCTTCCATAATTAATGAAAATAGATCTAATACTCTTGAGCGATCAGCCAAACCTATCATTTCTCGAACTTCTTCTGCTGTTGTTTCTGCACTATGATTTGAGATTGCCTGATCCATAAGAGACATGGCATCGCGTACAGATCCTTCTGAAGCTCTTACCAAAATTGATATCGCAGCGTCTGATATTTTAGCTTGTTCTTTTGTTGCAATAAATCTTAGATGATCCACAAGTATTTCAGGCTCCACTCTTTTTAGGTCAAATCGTTGGCACCTTGATAAAACAGTTACAGGTACTTTTCTGATCTCCGTAGTCGCAAATATAAATTTTACGTGTAAAGGTGGTTCTTCTAATGTTTTCAACAAGGCATTAAATGCGCTGGTGGACAGCATATGCACTTCATCTATTATATAAATCTTGAAACGAGCTGATGAAGTGCTGTAATGAACTGAATCGATAATTTCTCTAATATCATCAACTCCAGTTTGTGAAGCAGCGTCCATTTCTATGACATCAACATGGCGTCCTTCCATTATGCTGATGCATTGATCACACCTTCCACAGGGATCTGTCGTGGGTTTTCCTGATCCATCAGGCCCAACGCAATTCAAACCTTTTGCTATTATTCTTGCTGTAGTTGTTTTACCAGTTCCACGAATGCCTGTTAAAATGAAAGAGTGTGCGATCCTATCTGCAACAAAAGCATTTTTGAGAATTCTGACCATAGTATCTTGACCACGTAAGTCAGCAAAGGTTTCTGGCCTATATTTTCTGGCTAGTACTTTGTAGGGCTCACTTTTTTCCACCATTTTTGGACTTTCTATATTCCTTTGGCTTAATCTATATAGATTATAAATGAGCAACAAGGTATCACGCAAAGAAATTTTTTAACACTGCTAGAAAAATTTCTTAGTGAGAGGTTGGACAACGACCCAAACGATACTCGTTGCGGCTGCTTCCTTCCGGATCTGACCGGGTTGGCGAGGCGTTCACCCGCGCCAACCTCTCGGACAATATCTAATACGAAGCTTTATATTTTTCAAGGTATCTAAATTGCCTTTCTAATTGGCTTCTGTCAGAGATAAAAAAATGGAAAAAAAATGGTAAAAGAAAAATATGTAACTTTTGGGAAATCTTTTCTAGATAGGTCTGGAAATAATCGTTCTGATTTACATAAAATAAATGAATTTAAAAAAGATCCATTATCACGATACTTAATATACTGGCGTGGAAAGCTGCCAGTTACTTCTGATACTCGTGATAGAATGTGCTGGGTAAATAAAAGCCACCCTCTGGTTTTGAATTATAAAGATTCATCAATATTTTTGGGGTTGGACGAAAATATACCTATTTTTTCAATAAATATTTCTCAATGGACACCTTTAAACTATGACTCAGAAGCGGCAAAGGCATTTTTTGATCAAAATACATACAACCATCCTGAGATGCCAGAAAGATCTCATTTTGCAGAGCTTCGGGGGTTTATGACCAAAATCTCAGCAAAGGAAGCTGAGATGGCAGTGATCGCCCGTGGCATGCACGCTTGGCATGAAAATAATTCTTTTTGTCCAAAATGTGGCCAGTCAACTATCAAAACAAACGCTGGATGGCAACGGAGTTGTACTCACTGTAAAACCCAACATTTTCCAAGAACTGATCCAGTTGTAATAATGCTGGTAAAAAATGGAAACAATATTTTGCTGGGACGAAGTCATGGGTGGCCTGAAAAAATGTATTCTTGTTTGGCTGGTTTTATGGAGCCAGGAGAAACTATAGAAGCAGCCGTTATGCGAGAGGTTTACGAAGAAACTTCCATCAAGGTTAAAAATGTAAAATATTTAACTACTCAGCCCTGGCCCTTTCCCTCATCCTTAATGATTGGATGCGTTGCTGAGGCGTCATCTACCAAAATATCAGTTGATCCAAAAGAAATTGAACACGCTATTTGGATTAGTAGAGAAGATATGTTGGAAGTTTTTTCTGGAAGTAGTGATTCTATTTACCCAGCCAGGAAAGGCTCAATCGCCCATTTTTTGATAAAAAAATGGCTAGTGGGAGAAATAAAATAAATTCTTAGTTTAGGTGGATGTGTCATTTCTTAAGAGTGAGAAGTGAAACTTCCAAGCATTTTTATGTAAGTGCTATAATAAGAAAGCTCTTCTAGAGCTAATTTTACATTAGCGTCCTCTGGGTGGCCTTCAATTTCAGCAAAAAACTGTGTTGAAGTGAATGAACCATCAAGCATATAACTCTCTAAACGAACCATGTTTACACCATTGGTTGCGAAGCCTCCCATTGCTTTGTAAAGTGCTGCTGGAATATTTCGAACTCGAAAAACAAAACATGTTTTAATTTTTTCATTGATTGAAAATTGTTCTTTTTGTTCTTTAGACATAATTACAAAGCGTGTTGCATTATGTTTATTATCTTCAATTTCTGATTTTAAGATTTCTAATCCATAAATTTCGCCTGCTAGTGAAGTTCCCAAAGCGGCAACAGCTGGATCTTGTAATTGAGAAATGTGCATTGCTGCTCCAGCGGTATCACCCCAAGAGACTGCTTCTAAATCATGTTTTCGTAAGAAATTTTGGCATTGACCTAATAATACCGCATGACTTTTAGCAATTTTTATATTTTCTAGTTTGGTACCCGGAATCGCCAGGAGGTTAATTTTTACTCTTACAAATTCTTCTCCAACAATGTTTAGCCCTGATTCTGGCAAAAGACGATGCATATCTGGTACTCGCCCATATGTTGAATTTTCGACAGGAAGCATTGCTAAATCTGCTCGTCCACTTCTAACCTCCTCAATAGCATCTTCAAAAGTTTTGCAAGGAAATGCCTCCATGTTTGGCTCAAATTGATTACATGCTTGGTGTGAATAAGCGCCAAGTTCACCTTGAAATGCAATTTTTTCAGTAGTATTCATAAATTTTGTCCATTTTAGTCTAAGGGCGTTTAGTCGCGGTTTGTACACCTTGCATCGCCTATTGGGAAGACGTTAGAACAGCAACATGAAAATTCTTTTTTGCCAATAGTTTCAAAGGGGGCATAAACTCAATGTTTGACACGATGACACTTACGAAAGTGGCAGCAGCCTTTTGTGGCTCTTTATTGGTTTTTTTGTTAGCATTATGGTTAGCAGAAACTCTTTATCATGTTGGTGGTGACAGTCATGGTGGCCATAGTGAAGCTGCCTATGTGATTGAGGACGATACAGAAATAGTTGAAGAGAATGTTGAAGAGGTTGATTTTGAGACAATTTTAGCATCTGCAAATCCAGATAAAGGATCGAAAGTTTTTTCAAAATGTAAAGCATGTCATAAGTTAGCAGATGGAGCTAACGGTACAGGGCCACATTTATATCAGGTTGTTGGAAGGCAAATAGCAGCTGTTTCTGAGTATGGATATTCCGGAACTTTGGCTGAGATGGGCGGGGTCTGGGATGCAAATGCTTTAAATGGTTTCCTGAAAAACCCAAAAAAATATGCGCCTGGGACAAAAATGAGCTTTGCTGGCTTAAAAAAAGAATCTGATAGGGCGAATTTGATAGCTTACTTAGCTAATGCTAATTAAGGATTTTTGATTTGATGATCTTGTTTAACAGGAAATACTTTTTTACATTAGATAATAATAATAAATGAATTTTCATTTACCTTGTCGAGTTAAGCGCTAAACTATCTAGTGTAGTTAAAGAGGAGTTATTATGAGAGTCCATTCAAGTAATTTTTGTGATATACAGAGCTGGTTCTACACTATAAATAAGTTGTTGTTTATGATTGTCGTAACAATACTTTTATTGATTCAATCGTCTGATTTAAAAAGTGAAGAAATTATTAAATCGCATGGAATTTCGACCTTTGGAGACTTAAAATATCCAGAAAATTTTAAACATTTAGATTATGTTAACCCTAAAGCTCCAAAAGGTGGAGAGTTCTCAACTTGGGCTTTTGGAACATTTGACAGCTTGTCTCCTTATATTTTGAAAGGCAATTCTGCGAGAGGGTCAACATTATTTTTTGAAAGCTTAATGACTGGGACTGCTGATGAACCAGACTCAATGTATGGGTTGCTTGCAGAAACAATAGAATACCCTGAAAATAGGCAATGGGCTATTTTTAATATTAATCCTGATGCAAAATTTTCTGATGGCACCTCTGTAACAGCTGATGATGTAGTGTTTTCTTTTTATACTTTACTTGAAAAAGGTGTTCCTACCTTCAAAGTTACGTTCTCAGATTTTGAAAAGGTTGAAGCGCTTGAAAAGTATCGTGTTAAATTTTCTTTCAAGAAAGGAGCAAATACCCGGGAGCTACCTCAGGCAGCAGCAGGGTTACCTATATTTTCTAAAAAATTCTACACTGATAATGATTTTTCCGAAAGCACCTTAAAGCCTCCCTTAGGTTCTGGGCGTTATGGTTTGAAGGATTTAAAGCCAGGATTGTCAATAACTTATGAGCGAAGAGCTGATTATTGGGGAGAGGATTTGCCAATCAATATTGGGCGAGACAATTTTAATACAATAAAGATGGAGTACTTTGCCGATTATATTTCTGCTTTTGAGGCATTCAAAGGTGGTGCTTATAATTTTAGAGAAGAATACTCCAGTCAAGTATGGGGTACATCTTATAATTTTCCAGCTTTAGAAAAGGGTTGGGTTATAAAAACTCAATTACCAGATCAAAATCCCTCAGGAACACAAGGGTTTTGGATTAATTTGAGGAAATCAAAATTTCAGGATCCAAAATTACGAGAAGCAATTGGGATGATGTTTAATTTTGAGTGGTCTAACGAAGCACTATTTTATGGAATTTATAAGCGTACGGATAGCTTTTGGGAAAATTCGTATTTGCAAGCATCGGGCTTACCTACCGAAGAAGAATTAATTTTATTAGAACCATTAAAAGAATTCCTAGACCCAAGTGTTTTTACAAAACCTGCATTTGTTCCAGCGGTGTCTAAACCAAAGCAATTGGATCGATCTGTATTACGTCAAGCAGCAAAATTATTAGAAGAGGCTGGTTGGACCCTTAAGGATGGTGAACGTGTAAATAGTAGTGGTGATATTTTAAGTATTGGGTTTTTAAATGATGGCCCATCATTTGAAAGGATAATAAATCCATATATTGAGAATCTAGAGCGTTTAGGAATCAATGCCTATTTGGATTCAGTTGACAATGCGCAGTCAAAAGAAAGAGAGAAATCCTTCGATTTTGACATAACAACGCGTAGATATGTTATGTCACTAACACCAGGTTTAGAACTTCGGTCACGTTTTGGTAGCAAAACAGCAGATAAAAAGGGTTCAGCAAACATTTCAGGAGTATCTAACAAAGCAGTCGATGCTTTAATCCAGACTATTGAAAAAGCCCAATCTAGGGAAGATTTGAATGTCGCGGTGAAAGCATTAGATCGAGTTCTTCGATCTTTACATATATGGGTGCCACAGTGGCACAATTCAAATCATAATCTTGCTTACCTCAACGTTTTTGGGCGACCAGAAAACTTACCACCGTTTTCAATCGGAGAGACTGATTTTTGGTGGTATGATGAGGACAAAGCAGCTTACCTAAAATCTGTGGGTGCGTTATAGGAAAGTTTATTAATTGGCCGATTATATTGTAAGAAGACTGCTGTTAATGGTTCCAACACTTCTTGGAATAATGCTAATAAACTTTGCGTTAATTCAATTTGTGCCTGGTGGCCCAATTGAGCAAATCATTAGTCAGATTGAAGAAGGGGGGAGTGCAACTGATCGTTTTGCGGGTGGTGCTGATAGCCCAAGCTTTTCTGAAAATAGCAAATATGAAGGTGCGCGTGGCTTACCAGAAGATTTCATTAAAGACCTCGAAAAACAATTCGGTTTTGACAGGCCTGGTCATGAAAGATTCCTTTTAATGCTAAAGAATTACCTAAAATTTGATTTTGGTGAAAGTTATTTTAGGTCGATTGATGTATTGGATCTCATATTAGAGAAAATGCCTGTTTCGATAACCTTAGGTCTATGGTCAACATTAATTGCATATCTAATTTCGATCCCATTGGGGGTGAGAAAAGCAGTTAGAGATGGTAGTCGTTTTGATACAATAACCTCAGCTGCTATTATTGTTGCTTATGCAATCCCTGGTTTTCTTTTTGCCATACTTTTATTGGTGCTTTTTGCTGGTGGATCGTATTTTCAATGGTTTCCTCTTAGAGGACTTACTTCGGAGGGTTTTGAAAACCTGTCCCTTTTGGGTAAAATTTTAGACTATGCATGGCATATAACGCTACCAGTAATTGCTGCGACAATAGCAAGCTTTGCGACACTCACTCTTTTAACTAAAAATAGTTTCTTGGATGAGATTAAAAAACAATATGTCATAACAGCAAGATCCAAGGGCTTATCTGAAAATAATGTTTTCTTTGGCCATGTTTTTCGGAATGCAATGTTAATAATTATTGCTGGATTTCCAGGAGCATTTATCGCTATCTTCTTTGGCTCTAGTTTAATTATAGAGATAGTTTTTTCTTTAGATGGTTTGGGCAGGTTGGGCTTTGAGGCGGCACTTAATCGAGATTATCCAGTATTATTTGGAACATTATACATTTTTGGAATAATGGGTTTATTAGTAGGTCTAATTTCGGATTTAATGTACGCTTTTGTAGATCCACGGATAGATTTTGAAAGTAGGGAAGTTTAGATGAGAAGCTTGTCATCAAGCCCGCTTGCCAAAAGAAGATGGAAAAACTTTAAAGCAAACCGAAGAGCTTTTTACTCTTTGATAATATTCTTAATTCTTACGATTATAGCATCAATGGCTGAATTCGTCGCAAATGATAAACCACTTATCGCTAGTTATAGAGGTAATATAATATTCCCAATATTTTCGGGTGCTGTAACCGAAGATCAATTTGGTGGAGATGAAGGCCTGATCGCACAATATAAGGACCCTGCAATTCAATGCCTTATCATAACAGGAGGCTTTATTGATTGTTATGATGCTCCCGAAATCATTATTAAAAATGTAAGTGAAGGTCTAATAATAGATTCTAATTTTCACAAAGGTTGGATGATTTGGCCAATTATCCCATATAGTTTCAATACGATTAACCATGATGTGGTACCCGCTCCAGGCTCTCCAAATAAAAGCCACTGGCTTGGTACAGATGATACTACAAGAGATGTGATGGCACGGGTAATCTATGGTTTTCGAATTTCTGTAGGTTTTGCGGTTGTTGTCGTGTTTGTAAGTTCAATAATTGGCATTATCGCTGGAGCTGTTATGGGTTATTTTGGAGGTTGGATTGATTTGATTTTTCAAAGGGTCGTGGAAATTTGGTCAAACATCCCTAGTCTTTACATTATAATTATAATGTCTGCTATTTTTTCGATGTCGTTCACACTATTAACGGTTTTAGTAGCACTTTTTAGCTGGACAGCTTTAGTTGGTGTGGTTCGTGCAGAATTTCTCAGAGCCCGTAACTTCGAATATGTAAGAGCGGCGCGGGCATTAGGGCTATCAAATTTTAAAATTATATTTAGGCATGTTCTTCCAAATGCAATGGTAGCTACTATAACAATGTTGCCTTTTTTATTTACAGGCGCAATTGGATCATTAACATCTTTAGATTTTTTAGGCTTTGGGCTTCCCCCATCTTACCCTTCTTTAGGTGAATTAGCCCTACAAGCGAAACAAAATTTACATGCACCATGGTTGGCTTTTACAGCTTTTGTTGTGATCTCTGTTATGTTGTCTCTCTTGGTTTTTATTTTTGAAGGTGTTAGAGATGCATTTGACCCTAGAAAGACATTTTCATGAATAATGTTTTACTAGAAATAAAGAATTTAAATTTATCATTTGATCACGAGCAAAATGTTGTTGAAAATGTGTCATTTCAAATCAGCAAGGGTGAAACTGTTGCGATAGTTGGAGAAAGTGGATCTGGAAAGTCGGTAACAGCTTTATCAACAGTTAATTTACTGCCAGAAAACGCCAAATTGACTGGTTCTATAATATATAAGAATAAACAGTTGCTAGGCGCTTCTGAAAGTATACTACAGAAGGTTCGTGGAAATGATATAAGTTTCATTTTTCAGGAACCTATGACATCTCTAAACCCACTTCATACAATCGCAAAACAATTAAAAGAAAGTATTAACTTACACCAAAGCCTTAATAAAGCTGATGTAAATGAGCTTGTATTAAGTCTCTTGCTAAAAGTTGGAATAAAGAATGCTGAAAAGCGCCTAAATGATTACCCTCATCAACTGTCGGGTGGTCAACGGCAAAGAGTAATGATAGCCATGGCATTAGCTAATAAACCCGATTTATTAATTGCTGATGAACCTACAACAGCATTAGATGTTACTATCCAAGCTCAAATTCTATCGCTGATTAAAGACATTCAGCAAAGAGACAGTATGGGTCTTTTGTTCATCACTCATGATCTTGGAATTGTGCGAAAGATAGCTGATCGTGTTTGCGTGATGAAGAGCGGAAAAATTGTAGAGACAGGTTTAACAAAAGCAATATTCGATAATCCAAAACACGAATATACTAAAATGCTGTTATCATCAGAGTTAGAAAAAAGTCCCTCAGAAAAGGTTAATTCAGCAAAGAAAATAATTGAAACTCAAAGTTTAAAAGTTTGGTTTCCTATTAAAAAAGGATTATTGAGAAAACAAGTGGGCAACATTCAAGCATTGAATGATGCATCTTTTACGGTTTGTGCGGGAGAAACCTTAGGAATTGTGGGCGAAAGTGGCTCTGGAAAAACAACCCTTGGATTGGCAATCATGAGACTTATTGCATCCAGAGGTGATATAAACTTTTTAGGAAAATCTATTAATCAATTAAGAAAGAGGGACCTCAAAGGTATCAGGGGGGACATTCAAATGATCTTTCAAGATCCGTATGGCAGTCTGTCACCTCGAATGACAATAGGACAAATTATTTCAGAAGGATTGGTAATACATAGCTCACTGAACACTTTAGAAATTGAAAGAAAAGTAGTAGATATGTTAATGGAGGTTGGGCTTGAAAAGTCCATGATAAATAGGTATCCGCATGAGTTTTCTGGCGGTCAACGGCAACGTATTGCGATTGCGAGATCTATGATTTTAAATCCTAAACTAGTTATTTTAGATGAACCTACTTCCGCACTGGATAAAACTGTTCAAGTTCAAATTGTAAACTTACTTCTTGAACTGCAAAGAAAGTATGGACTTGCATACATATTCATTAGTCATGATCTTAAGGTGGTTCGTGCTTTAAGTCATAGTGTTATTGTTATGCATGATGGTGATATTGTTGAAAGAAATGATGCTAATAAGATTTTTAACACCCCTCAAAACTCTTATACTAAAACCTTGATGGCTGCAGCTTTTGATAATGCAACATAGATATGACTACTTGATAGGGGTAGATGTCAGCTTCCGGTTGGGCCCAGAGCTTTACAGTCTTTAAAATTTCTTGCGAGAAGTTTGACGCATACTTTTATTGCGTTCTCTTTTCCAAGTTGGGTGAATGTAGCTTCAAAACCACTGCTTTTCTGCACAACCTCTCTTCTTGCTCCCTCTAATAGTGATATCTCGTGAAGAGCCGCTTTTAATAAAAACTTTTCTGCTTGAAATCTTGTGTTGTGCTGTCCAAGATTTATCTTCCAATTTCTGGTAGATAAATTTTTATCAGCAGTTACCACAATTAATGGTTTTGATTTATTCAGTTTTGTTGATAATTCTTTGTCAATAAATTTCTTGGATTTGTTTGGTGTATTAACTCGTATTGTCTTAGCAATTTCGAAGGCAATGGTCGTTAAAATATCACTTTCTGCAAAGTCATTTCTAATCTTTGGTATTATGCTCTTCTTCACTTTTATGCTATCTGAGCGAACGTGTAATATCTTTTCGATTGTTCTTTTGGGGATTGTTAGTTGCGCATTTTCTGGTGATCTCTCAAATCCAATATCCAATAATTTTGCCACTTGATTATTTCGAGTTCGAGTTGATTTTCCGCCAAATACGGTGGCAATAACCCTTTTATTATCTCTTTTAGCCGACGCAACCAAATTAAAGCCAGCTTTGTGGGTATAGCCTGTTTTTATCCCATCGGCTCCCCTGTAAGCAGCAAGAAACTTCCGGTTTGTGTTTCGAACTTTTTTGGTCGCATTAGTAGTTTTTCTTTTGAACATTGGGTAATATCCAGGATAATCATACAATAGATGTCTTCCTAGTATGGTCATATCTCTTGCTGTTGATAGGTGTCCTTTTTCTGTCAACCCGTGAGCATTTTTAAAAGTTGATCGGGTCATACCAAGACTTTTAGCAGTACGATTCATGCGCCGAGCAAAGGCTGCTTCGGAGCCAGATATTGCTTCGCCAATTGCTGTAGCAGCATCATTAGCCGATTTTACTGCAGCTGCCCTTAATAAATATCTCAATGAAATTTTTTGACCTGTTCGTAAGCCCAGTTTAGAAGGCCTCTCATTCGCGGCATGCCGACTGATGGTTATTTTCTTGTCCACATCAATCTCACCATTTTCTATAGCCTCGAATGCTATATACAATGTCATCATTTTAGTTAGAGAAGCCGGATGTAAACGAGTATCAGCATTACGTGATCGTAAGACTTCGCCAGTTCGCGCATCAATCACCATATCTGCATATGGGGCTGCTTCGGAAGCAGTACCTATCAATACTACAAGAAATACCGTAGCAAGGTATAGTTTTTTTAATTTTAGCCAGGTCTTCAAAAAGCCCGCCCTTTTCTGCCTCTTCGCTGCGTTTTAAGCAGTCTCATTAAAACTGTGCTAACATAGGAATTTCCTTTAGTAAATAATTAACATTCTTTAGAATTTGTCTTTTTAATATCTAAGAAAATGATTAGTTTATTTCAGGGTTTGATTTTAATATTGGTTACATTATATCTTAACTATCTAGTAGTTTGATATAATCCTCTTAGCATTATATACAGATTTTTAATGAGTCGGTTATAAAATTATTGGAATTTTAGAGTTAAAAAATGGTGGTGTTGAGATGGCAAATAAAGACGATATGGCTACTGTGTTGAAGCCTAAAACTCAAACAAAAACAGAAAAACCTCCCTTGTATAAAATATTATTATTAAATGATGACTATACGCCTATGGAATTTGTCGTGTACGTTTTGGAACGATTTTTTGGCATGAATAATTCTAAAGCTGGTGAAATAATGTTGGCTGTTCATAAAAATGGCCTAGCAGTGGTAGGTGTATTCGCATTTGAGATTGCTGAAACTAAAGTGGCTCAAGTTATGGATTGTGCTTCACAAAACCAACATCCTTTACAATGCACAATGGAGAAAGAGTAGACGTAAGTCTACTAAGTGAAAATGTCACGACAACATCGGTTACTAGATCTGATAAACGTTGAAAATATTATTAGTTCAAGCAAAAGAAAACTTACGGTGATTAATGCTAAAGTAGATTTACCTTATAGGGAATTTTGCTCTGCCGATTTAACTTTGATCCAACCTTTGGCAAATTTTTATGATGAATTTATAGGTTCAAATGAAAAACTGCTTTGTGAAATGGAACATAGCAGTGATGTAACAATTCTACATTTGCCGAAATCTAAAATTGAAGGATTTGGCATGCTTTCTAAGGCCATTGAACTGACACAGGAATATATAATTATTGATGGAAATAAAAAAGATGGTATCGATAGTTATTTGAATGGAATAAAAAAACTAACAGATATTTTGGGTGTTTCAATCAAAGACCACGGCAAAGCTTTTTGTTTTGACCCTAAGCAAATTAACAAAACTCTTGTAAATGATTGGAAGAATAGTGCTAAGATAAAAGAAAATATCGATGGTTTCTTTACGGCTGAAGGTATGTTTTCCCCAAGGTCAATCGATAAAGGCAGTCATGAATTAGCATCTGCTTTTACTGGAAAATTAAATGGTTGTATTGCAGATTTAGGAGCAGGTTGGGGATGGCTCTCTCACGAGGCCTTAAAGCAGAATATTAAAAAAATTGATCTATACGAGGCACATTTCCCAAGTTTTCAATGTAGTAAACTTAATATCCAAGACGGTCGAGCAGACTTCTTTTGGATTGATGTTTTAAAATTATCTAATGAAGCAACTTATGATATGGTTATTATGAATCCACCGTTTCACCTGGGCCGAGCTACTGATCTTAGTTTGGGAGAAGGATTTCTTGTAAAAGCGTCGGAGATTCTAAAAAAAAATGGTACACTCCATATGGTGGCAAATCGGCATTTGCCTTACGAGAGGACCTTATCTAGGTTATTTAAAAATGTCACAATAAGTGAAGAAAAATTGGGCTTCAAAATAATTGAAGCAAAAATACCAAAGTAAATTTAGTAATATTTTAAAAATGTAATATTATTTGAATAAAAAGGAGGCCTTATGTCTTTTTCGATTGTAGGAAAAACTGCCATTGTAACTGGCGCTGCGAATGGAGTTGGATTGGCTATTGCCAGGCATTTTGTCCAAAATGGAGCAAATGTCATACTTGCTGATATGAATGAGGAAAAACTAAAAGAGGAAGTTGGCTCTTTAAGGAATGAGGCAGGGAGTGCTATATTTTTTTCTGGAGATCTGAGAGAAAAATTAACACAAGCTAATTTATTATCAGCTGCAATTGATGAATTTGATCGTGTAGATATCTTGGTCAATGCTAGCCGACAGTTTTTAATATCAGACCCTTTAAATTCTGAAGAAGATTCTTTTGAAAAGTTATTGGACCAAAATTTGATAACTAATCTACGCATGAGTCAAATTGTTGCAAAGAGAATGATACATCAGGCAAAAAAAATTGAAGACAGTGATGGCAACGTCGGAAGTATTGGAAGTATTGTAAATTTAACATCAATGGCTGGACGCCGTTCACAACCAGAAATTTTAGGATATTCTGTAAGCTGTGCCGCCGTTGAGCAATTAACGAGATCTCTCGCTATCGCTTTGGCTGGTTATAATATAAGAGTTAACGCGGTTTGCTTTGGATCTGTCATGAGTGGCTCACTTCAGGAATCATTAAGACTAAACGAAGGCAGTAGAGAGAAAATATTAGTTGCAACACCTCTCGGGCGTATAGGAGAGGCAAAAGAAGTTGCTGATGCAGTACAGTATTTGGCTTCAGAAAGTGCTTCATTTGTAACCGGACAAGTATTAATGGTTGACGGAGGGCGTACTCAGGTTGATTCAGCAGAAATATTTTTTCATTAAGCCCATCAGCAAGAACCTTACTTAGTAGATCGAATTACTTGTTCTAAATTGTTCAAAAAGTCAGAGCGATTTTTTTTTGAAAAAGAGTTACCCTTACCTTGCATAAAATTGTCTATTGAACGCAATTCATGCATTAAATTTCGTGTGGCTAATATTTGCCCAATATTAGCTGAGCTTAGTTTTTTACCATAAGGTGTTAGAACAAGTGCGCCTAGTTTAATAACATCAAACGCAAGGGGCATATCGTTTGTAATTACTATGTCAAATTTTTTTACGCGACTTGATATCCATTTGTCCGCAACATCCATTCCGCGTTCCACTATAATAGTGTGTACCATTGGACTTGGATTTGGTCTAATACCACCATTTGACACAATAAATATTTCTATTTTATGGCGCAATCCCACATTAATTGTTTCATTCTTAACTGGGCATGCGTCTGCATCAATATAGATCAATTAATGGCACTGATAGGTAACAAAATTAGTGGAATTTGCATCTTTTTTGTCACTTTTATCGATAAAGAGCTTCAGCATGAAATGAAATATGCTCTTCCATGAAGCTTGAAATAAAGAAATAACTATGATCATAACCCTTGTGAATTCGAAATGTTGCTGCTTGTTTTTGGTAAGTTATTGCATCACTTAACGCTTCAGGGTTTAATAAATCCCAGAACTGATCCGAAGATCCTTGGTCAATCAAAACAGGGCCTGGGAATCCTTTTTCTCGCATTAGAATGCTTGAATCGTGAGCCCTCCATTGCTTTTTATCTTCTCCCAAATAAGTACTAAACTGTTTCTTACCCCAATCACTTTCAGTCGGGTTTGATATTGGTGCAAAAGCAGAGACACTACGATAAGAATTTGGTAGAGTCAGCGCAATTGTCAGTGCGCCATGACCACCCATAGAATGACCAGTTATTGATTGTCGATCTTTATCGAGTGAAAAATTATTAAATAACAAATCTGGCAGAGATATGGTTATATAATCCCACATATTAAAATGTTTTGCCCAGGGGTTTTGCGTCGCATTAACGTAAAATCCGGCCCCTTGTCCCAAATCAAAGTCGTCATTATCAGCAATTGATTCACCTCTAGGTGATGTATCTGGAAAAACTAGAGCAATTCCCTGCTCTGCAGCCCAATTTTGAGCACCTGATTTTGTCATAGCATTATCATGAGTGCATGTTAAACCAGATAGATACCATAAAACGGGGACGGAATTATATTCTGCTTCTTCTGGCATAAATAAACCAAATGTCATCTCACAGTTTGTTGCTTCTGACCAATGAGAATAAACTCCTTGAATCCCACCATACGCCTTGGACTCAGACAATTTTTTCATTAAGAACCTCTTTCAGTATATTAATTTATTAGCTTTTATTTTTCTTATAATTTGGTTTCAATTAAGTTTTTAAACATTATCAGCGCATCGGTAAATCCGTTTTTTGGATGGTTGAAAGCAGATGGTATTCTACCAATAATATCAAAACCCTCACTTTCCCAAAGTTTTATTGCCCTTTTATTATTACTAACAACTAGATTGAATTGCATGCCAGTAAAACCTAATTCTTTAGCTTTTTTTAGGCTATGCAAAAGAAGCTTTCGACCAAATCCACGACCATTTTTTTCCTCTAGAACTGCAAATCCGCAATTACAAATGTGATTTCCACCACCTTCATGATTGGCACGAAGGTAATAAAGTCCTTGTACTTTGCTGTTTCTCTCCAAAACGTAACACTTAGAATGCTTGTCTGTCCATTTGTTTAGCACCGCTTTACGTGAGGAGCTTCTATCAATAGCGTAAGTTTCACCGCTTCGAATTATTGGCTTCAATATTGCCCATATTTGATTTTGATCATCTGCTGTTGATTTTCTGATTACAAAGCTGGTGTCATTAGTATTTATAAGTTTTGTTTTAGTCATTTTTAACACTTTTGAGATTTATGTATAATTACAAAGATTTTATTATATCTACCCAACCCTCTATTGTCTAAAGTATTTGTGAAATGTTAAGCTTTTAAATAATTTTGTTAAAATTTGGATTTGGGCATGTCTTATCATAAAAAATATTTAGTTTTAATGGGTTTAATATTTTCCTTTTTCTTAAGTGGTTGTGAAGATTTAAATTTTAAAGAAAAGGAAAGTGTTGAAGTAGAACCATTATATATTTGTATTGAAGATAAATTTGTAGATTTAAAAGGGCAGAGCTATGAAGCGTTGGAAATATTGTTAGATATTCTTGGGTTTAATGGCGAAATGCGTATAATTCCTCATGATGGTTTTATACCTATGGATTTTTCACCAAATCGATTGACTATTACTTTAGATGAAAACAAAATAGTAAGTAGAACCTTTTGTGGTTAAGCAGTTTTAAACGCCAACGTGAATAATCGCATCTGCTAGCATTGGTACTGTCTTCTCGCTTAGACTAGCAATATTTATTCTACTATCTTCGATCATATAAACAGCGTGCTTCTCCCTCATTTCTATTACCTGCTCTTTGGTGGCGCCTATTAGAGAAAACATCCCACGATGTTTGCCTATAAAGCTAAACCGGTTAGAATTTGATCTTATTTCAAGTTGTTTTACTAACGCATGTCTAATTTTCAACATATTCAATCTCATTGCTTCTAATTCGGTCATCCAATTTAGTTTCAGTTTTTTATCATTTAATATTAGAGAAACTAACTTTCCTCCATGATCTGGTGGGAATGAAAAATTTTGTCTATTAAGAAATGCTAATGTGTTTTGGGATAATTCTTTCAAGGCTTTATTATTTCCTATCGTGAATAAAATACCAGTTCTCTCCCGATAGATGCCAAAATTTTTAGAACAGCTAGCAGCTATAACTAGTTCCTCACATTCCTTGGCAAGCAAACGGACTCCATAAGCGTCCTCATTTAAGCCATCACCAAATCCTTGGTATGCAATATCAATAAATGGCAAAAGGCGATTGCGCTTTAGAAACCTTGTTAATTCTTGCCATTGATTTTGGTTAAGGTTTACTCCACTTGGGTTGTGACAACATCCGTGTAATAAAACTATGTCGCCCGGTTTTGCATCTTTCAAATCTAATAACATTCCATCAAAATCTAGGGAGCGGCTATATTGGTCAAAATATTTATATTTTTCACATTTCATATTCAGGTAATTCAAAATTGAGATATGATTTGGCCAAGTTGGGTTTGAAATCCATATTTTTGATTTTGGTGATGCAATCTTTATAAGCTCAAACCCTTGTCTTATTGCCCCAGTCCCTCCTGGGGTATGGACAGATGAAATTCTATCTTCATCAATGGTATCAGCTAATATTAATTTTTTCATAGCGTTTAGATAACTAGGTTCACCGGAAAGATTCGTATATTTCTTTGTTTCCTCATTAAGCCATAAAATTTTTTCAGCTTTTTTAACAGAGTTCATTATTGGAGTTACACCCAAGTCATTCTTATAAACACCAATCCCAAGATCTAATTTTTCCTTACGGTAATCTTCATTAAAAATTTGTGATAACTGTAGAATTTTATCTGGAGCTAAGGGTTTGAGATTTTGAAGCATGATTACCCTTTCGCAACATGTAAGTCTTGATACATTCCCCATTCACTCCAAGACCCATCATAAAGGGAATGATTTTTGTAACCAGAAACTTCCAACGCTAGGTTGATAATTGCTGCTGTAACCCCAGAGCCACAAGTGGTTATGATCGGTTTAGAAGTATTTATCCCATTATTAGTTAAGATTTCTTTTAATTGAGACTGTGATTTTAAAGTGCCATCTCTGTTTAAGAGAATTTCATAATGTAAGTTTTTTGACCCTGGAATATGACCCGATCTCAATCCTGGTCTTGGCTCAACCTCCTCACCTTTAAATCTGGACATGCTTCTAGCATCCAAAATAGTAGAAGTGGAAAGTTTTGATGCTGAGGCAACCTGCGTTACATCCTTGATTAAACCTGCCTGGAACTGAACAGTAATGTGGCGGTCTCTTAATACAGGGCTTTTATTATCTGTTGGATTTTTCGCCTCTAACCATTTTGGCAGTCCACCATCAAGTACTGCCACATTTTTCTTGCCAAATAAACGAAACATCCACCAAACTCTTGCAGACGAAAATATACCATGACCATCATAAATAACAATTTGGTGTCCATCGCCAATACCCATAGCTTTCATTCTACTTACAAATTTTTGTGGTGTAGGGGCCATATGTGGAAGATTATTTTGCAGATCACAAATTTCATCGATATCAAAAAACCGTGCTCCAGGTATATGGTTATCTTTATATTCTTTAAAGCCATTCCTATTCATCTTTGGTAAATACCAACTGGCATCAATTATTCTTAAATCAGGATCATTTAGGTGTTTAAGTAACCATGAAGTTGAAACTAATGTTTGCGGATTATTTTCCAACATTTGATATCCATCGAATTTTTGCTATGTTTATATTCGCTTTTTTGATGTTTCAAGACTAGTATTGCAAGTGTGCGCCTGATGTTTGCAACTTTTAATTATGTGAGCGCAATAATCTAGCTTTTTGTTTTTGCCAATCTCTCTTTTTCTCTGTTTCTCGCTTATCCACTGTCTTTTTACCTTTTGCTATTCCAATTTTTATTTTTGCCATACCTTTGTGGTTGAAATATAGAACCAGCGGGACCAAGGTCATTCCTTCTCGCGCACCAGCAGACCATAAACGTGATAATTCTCTTTTAGACACTAACAGTTTGCGCCGTCTCCTTTCTTCATGTTTGAATGTTTTCGCCTGATTATAGGGGGCAATATAGCTATTAATTAACCAAAGCTCACCATTTTCAACGCTTGCATAACTTTCTGCAATATTGCTGCCGCCCACTCGAAGGGATTTAACTTCGGAACCTTCTAATATAATGCCACATTCGACATCATCTTCTATTGCATAGTTGTACCTAGCTTTACGATTTTCAGAAGCTATTTTATAATTTTTGTTTTCGCTCATTTATGACTTCAATCTATGATTTAAGTTTTTACAGCAATATATACCAAAGTGTTATAAGCCAATAATTTTTTAGTAAGCTTATAAGATGCCAGCAAATTTCATGGCATCTCGTATTTTAGTTTTGGTTTCACTATGTATTTGTGTAAGTGGCGCGCGCACCTCTGTTGAGCACAGGCCAAGAAGAGACAATCCATATTTTGCGCCACATAATCCGGGCTCAGTAAAAATAGCTTGATGTAATGGCATTAATTTGTCTGTAATTTTTAGCGCTGTTGCAAAGTCACCTTTCAACGTTGCTTCTTGAAACTGAGCACATAATCTTGGAGCAACATTTGCTGTAACTGAAATACAGCCAATTCCTCCATGTGCATTAAATCCAAGTGCAGTTGCATCTTCCCCAGATAGTTGTATGAAATCTTGCCCACAAGTAATTCGCTGCTGAGGTACTCTTGATAAATCACCAGTAGCATCTTTTACACCAATAATTCGAGGTAATTGTGATAATGTGCCCATTGTTTCGGGTGACATGTCTACAGCTGAGCGGCCTGGTATATTGTAAATTATTATTGGAATTTTTGTTGCCTCATGAGCTTGAGAAAAATGTTCAATAAGTCCAGCTTGGGTTGGCTTGTTATAATAGGGCGTTACAACTAACCCGGCATTTGCACCTATTGATTCCGCATGCTTCATAAACCTAATCGTTTCAGCAGTATTGTTTGAACCAGCGCCAGCAATAACGGGCACTCTTTCGGAGCTATTTTTTACTACTTGTTCGACAACCATTTCATGTTCATCATGTGTGAGGGTTGGACTTTCACCTGTAGTTCCAACTGGCACCAACCCATTTGAACCTTCAGAAATTTGCCAATCAACAATACGTTTTATGGCATTCAGATCTACTTTGTTATCTTTAAAAGGTGTTACTAAGGCTGTGATCGATCCATTAAACATGATATGGCTCCTAAATTTGATATTTTGTGTTTAAAATATATAGCACACATTTTCCAGTATGAATTAATTAACGAACAAGTATAGGTTATTGTAATATAATTATGAAGGATGCTAATGATACTATCTAATCAAAAATTTGTTTATTCACTGATAGTAACTTTTTTTTACTTTGTCTCTACAAATATAGCAGTGCCAGCAAACTCTGTTGTTGAGGTGGCAAATATGAAAAACTTGTTGAAGGCTATCAGAAATGGACAATGGCAAAATGTAGAAACTTTATCTGAAAACGTAAATGAACCTGCTGCAAAAACATTTGTAACTTGGATGAAGTTACGAGAAGGAATCGGATCTTTTGAGGATTATTTCTTGTTTTTAACTCATCATAAAGATTGGCCAGGTCTAAGAATGGTGAGTATAAAGGGGGAGTCAAAAATAACGGAAGAGATACCACCTGAAAAAGTTGTTGAATATTTTGAACATTTCTCAACTTCGACTGGCTATGGATCAATGCGGTTAATTAAAGCTTACGTCAGATTAAAAGATAATGAATCCGCTAAAAAAGAACTTGTCCATGCGTGGACTAAATTAAGTATAAATAAAAGTGAATTTGAGTTTTTTTTGAAGAAAAATAGTGAAATTACAAAGCCTTTGATAAACACGCGCATTGATTTTCTTTTATGGAATGGCATGGTGGGAGACGCAAATCTACTTTTACCATATCTTAGTAAAGACAGACAGCGCTTGGTAAGGGCAAGGCTTGCGCTATTAAAACAGGATTACGGTGTAGATCTGTTAATTAAAAATATTCCAGCCAATCTCAAATCAGACGCTGGCTTGGCCTATGATCGATTTTTGTGGCGAGCCAAAAAAGGCAGATCAAATGATGCTATTGATATTTTAAAACAGCAGAGCCTATCTGGGTCAAATCTAAAATACCCAAATAAGTGGTCACGTAAGAGAAGAGATTATGTAAGGCAAGCCATGAGAGATAATCAGCCAGAATTAGCATATTTTCTTGCGTCAAACCATTTCTTAACAAGCGGTTCTGATTATGCTGATCTCGAATGGTTGGCTGGGTATATAAGTTTAAGAAAACTAAAAAAGCCTGCGCAAGCAATCGCGCATCTAAATAATTTTCTAAATGCTGTAAAAACACCGATATCTTTAGGACGCGCTGGTTATTGGCTTGGAAGGGCTTATGAGACAAGTGACAATAAACAGTTAGCAGATTATTACTATCGTTTAGGTGCCCAATATCAAATCAGTTTTTATGGTCAGCTATCTGCAGAGAGAATTGGTGCCAAATTTGACCGTTCCTTGGTTTTAGAAGAAGCCAATCCTGTAACGTCATTAAAGTTTTTTGAGAGCAGTGATATTTTCCGTATTGCTCTCCTGCTTTATCATTCGGGTGAGGTTATTTTGGCTAAAAGGTTTTTTTTACACTTTGCCATATACTTGAACGCAAATGATCATCGGCAATTGGCTACATATTTATTAAATATAGAGAGTGATTTTCTTGCCTTATCTCTGGCAAAGCAGGCGGCTAGCTATGGGAAGGTATATTCTGAGGCTTATTTTCCATTGCATAAACTAGCTAATTCAAATTGGAAAATTGATGGAGACATTTTATTAGCTGTGGCTAGGCGAGAGAGTGAGTTCAATCCAAAAGCTAGAAGTTCGGCTGGGGCAAGAGGCCTTATGCAAATTATGCCAGCAACAGCAAAACAATTAACCTCAAACTTAGGCTATAAATATTCTCTAGATAGGTTAGGATCGGATTGGCAATATAATTTGGAGCTGGGTGCAGAATATCTAGATCATTTGTTGCAAAGATATGATGGATCTTTGCTTTTGAGCTTTGGCGCTTATAATGCGGGGCCAACTAGAATGGATAAATGGATAAAAAGATATGGTGATCCAAGAAATAATAATACAAATTTTGTAGACTGGATTGAACATATACCTTTTAATGAGACAAGAAATTATATTATGAGAGTCTTAGAGGGCGTATTGGTGTATCGAGCAAAGTTATATTATGAGAAGAACCTACCAGTTGAAATTAGGTTAACAAACTTTGATTAAGATAGTTAATTACCTATTCCTAAAATCAAAGACGATAAACGGCAATTCATTTATCTTGTGGAAAAAGTTGCATGCAAATGCCAGCTAAGAGTAAATAAACACTTGATAGAGCCAGTCCTGTTAATACAACCGGCCCAGGATCAAATTGCACCCAAGCAGCCAAACCAGCGCATGCTGTCCATAGAAGGGCTATAGGGAGGGTTGCTAATCTCCATCTTTTTGTTCTTACCGGATGAACAAACTCAACAGGAAGAAACATTGATACCGTGAGAGCAATTACAATGCCCAAAATAATCCAAAAATTAGGTTCTAGTGCAAAAAATACCAAAATCACCATATTCCAGCAGCCGGGGAAACCAGAGAACGAATTATCTTTAGTTTTCATCCGAGTATCAACAAAGTAAATTACGCTTCCAAATGTTATCACTATTATGCAAACCCAACCGGTCCAATCTTTGTCAAAAAGGCCACTCTTGAAAAGGGCAAAAGCAGGGATAAATACATAGGTCAAATAATCTATTATAAGATCTAATAGGTAGCCATCATATTGGGGTGAATATTTTTTTACATTATATTTTCGTGCTAATGGCCCATCAATTCCGTCCACGATAAAAGCAATTACAAGCCAAACAAACATCACATCCCATTTACCATCAACTGCAGCAAGCATAGCAAGCATAGCAAATACAGCGCCAGTTGCGGTAAATAGGTGGACAAAAAGTGCGCGAATTTCGTGTGTCATGGGATAGTGATAAAACCAAAAGATAAAGATTGCAAAGAATTCACGCTTTAGGATGAGCACTTTTATATATTGCCATTAAATTATCCTTATTGACGGCAGTATAATTCTGAGTAGTGGATAGCGAAGAATGTCCTAGTAAATCTTGTATAGCCCGTAAATCTCCACCCGCTTCTAGTAAATGAGTTGCAAAAGAATGCCTCATAGCATGAGGTGTGGCACTTTCATCCAAGCCCAATTGTCTTCTTGCTTGCTCTGTGACTTTTTGTATAATTCTTGGGTTAACAGGCCCTCCCCTTACGCCTACAAATAATGGTCCATCTTTTGGTGTATTCAAGGGACAAAGTTTGATATATTCGTTCACGCGTTCAATTGCTATTTTTAGTACTGGCACAACACGCTCCTTGTTATTTTTTCCTAATACTCTTAAAATTTCAGGCAAAGGCGCATCTGATTGTTTGAGATTTAAAGCTTCTGAAATCCTAAGACCACAACAGTAAAGAAGAGTCAGTATAGAACAGTCACGCGCTGATACCCAATTAAGCTCATTTTGTAATTTTACCGTCGATATAAGGTCCACAGCTGCCGCTTTTTCTAAGGGTCGGGGTAATTTATTATAAAATTTTGGTGACCTAACTGCTAATATTTCAGTTGGTTCAAATTTTTCTTTTTCAGCAAACCAAGTAAAAAACCCTTTAACAGAAGATAGTTTTCTAGCAAGTGATCTGGCGGAAAGTCCGTTAGACCTCTCAAATGCCATCCATGCTCTCATGTCAATCAATGCAACATTTTTTAGTGTTTCAGGAGACACATTATCTTGGAAGTGGTTAGACATAAAGCTCAAAAATTTTTGAAGATCATTTCTATAAGAGATGATTGTTTTTTCTGATCTCCCTCCAATTGATTTCAACCAGGTAAGCCAAGCATCCACTAATTTTGAAGTTGTTATTGATATATTTGTCACGTTAACCAACGTGCTATTATTCTTTCAAAAACCTGAGCAAAAAAGGTTAATAATTCTGTGCCTTGGCCTGCGGCGAATTTAGCTTTATTCTTTGATCCTAATATCAAAAGTCCTGAGACATTTGAGTTGTCAAAGTTAAGATTTAAAAGAGCTTCAGACAGTATTTTATGTGAGTTGTTTTCGTAGAACTTGTGTAAAAGATCAATATTCGTTCGTAATGCCACGTGTTGTGAGATTGAATGCCCAGTAATTGCAAGGTATTCTTTAATAGTATTTTCGGCTACAATAATAGTTACAGGATTTAAACTTTTCAATAACGTTATGTTTTCATTTGCTGCATTTGTTTCCAGAATTAGGCTAACATGTTCAATATTTAAAATTTCTTTAAATTCTTTTGATAAAATTTTTATAAAACTTGGAAAATCATTAGTTTCAAGGAGTCTTAAGATTGCTCTTTGTATTTGGCTTGCACCCGACAGGTTCTCGTAAGCCAATGCAATTACATCATTATGATTGCTTTCAACTTTTTCTAATCTTTTTTCCAACTGGCTCATGGCAGCACCACGAAGATCAACAATATTGTCACCATATAACCTATTCTGAGCGTTTATGAGAGCATCCATTAAATCAGAATCCTCCAAAATGATGTTTGGATCGGTTAATATTTTTTCTTTTAATTCATTGGAGTGTTTTTCAGTATTATTCATTTATTGCTCTTGAGTTATATTATTTTTTGACCTGTTTTTGCCCAGTCTTGCATAAAGAGCTCAAGACCTTTTGTGGTTAGAGGGTGCTCAGCTAACATCTTTAAGACATTCGGAGGGGCAGTTATAACATCAGCACCAATTAAAGCGCACTGAGTTACGTGATTTACAGTCCGAATTGAGGCTCCTAAAATTTCTGTTTCAAAATTAAAATTATCATAGATAGTTCTAATTTCTGATATCAAATCCATACCATCAATATTTACATCATCTAACCTGCCTATGAATGGTGAGATAAAAGTAGCACCAGCTTTTGCTGCTAGTAATGCCTGATTTGCACTAAAGCATAGAGTAACGTTCACCATATGGCCTTCTTCAGTTAGCGTTTTGCATGTCTTTAAGCCAGCCCAGGTGAGGGGAACTTTTACTGCTATATTTGGTGCAATTTTAGCTAATTTTTTCCCCTCAGCTATCATTGTCTCTGCTTCAGTTCCTACAACTTCTGCACTAACAGGCCCTTTAACAATGGAGCAAATCTCCTTGGTCACTTCTATAATATCTCGACCAGATTTCATTATAAGAGATGGGTTTGTAGTTACGCCATCGACCATCCCCATTTCGTTTAGTTCCGAAATTGCTTTTATATCCGCGGTATCTACAAAAAATTTCATTTCTATTCCTATTTTTTAATCTGTTAGCCAAATGATTTATATGGCCTTTTATATAATAAATGTTAGAGATAGCATACCCTTTATAACTGTGAGTTAAATGGAAAAAAATATTTTTTTTATTGAAGGTGAATTGGTTGGGGTTCTAACTACAGAACCTATAAACCGTTTCTTAGATTATTACGCACCCATTGGTGGAGTATCGGTTGGTGATTTTGTTGAGGTTAATCTTGGGCCACGGAAAGTCATTGGATGTGTCTGGTCAAAAGGAAGCGGTGATTACGATAGTGCAAAAATCAAACAAATAAACCGAGTTTTAGATATTACACCAATGAAACAAGAGATGCGAAGTTTTTTATGCCGTGTATCTAATTATACTCTCTCACCTTTATCTGGAATGTTAAGACTAGCTCTCCGAGGCAATAGCTTGCTATATAAGCCTGCAACACGAAAGGTTCATTTTTTAAGTAAAGATTATAAATTAAAATTTGTTAGAAAAACAGTTTTAAGATTACAGGTTGTAAACTATTTAAAACAGCAGTTAGGGAAAAGTTTTTCATTAAAGGAACTGATTTTATTCACTGGGGTGTCACGTTCAGTAATAAAAGGTTTGATCGATAATCAAGTTCTTGTAGAAAAAACTATTTTTGTGGATTTGTCTTTTCCAAAGTTAACCATAGGCCCAACACGTAAAAAACTTTCAGCAGAACAGTTATTGATAGCTAAAAAGTTAAAACTAACTGTAAAAAACAAAATATATACGACCACTTTATTAAAGGGCGTTACTGGATCTGGGAAGACAGAAGTTTACCTCGAGGCAGTAGCAGAATGTCTAAATAACGGTGACCAAGTTTTAGTATTATTGCCAGAAATTGCACTTACATCTACGTTTATCGATAGAGTTGAAGAGCGTTTTGATAGTAGACCCGCAGAATGGCATTCTGGGATCTCAAAAACAGAAAAAAACCGGTGCTGGAAAATGGTAGCATCTGGGAATGCAAAGTTAGTCGTGGGGGCACGATCTGCACTTTATTTGCCGTTTAAAAATTTAAAATTGATAGTCGTAGATGAGGAGCATGACTCATCCTACAAGCAAGAAGATGGAATCTTATACAATGCTCGGGATATGGCTGTGCTTAGAGCTTCTTTAAATTCGGCTTCAGTCATTCTGGCGTCAGCAACACCATCTTTGGAGACCTGGGTTAATGCTAATGATGGTAAATATAATAGATTAGATCTAACTCATCGATATGGTGCATCCGAATTACCTAAAATTTCATTTATAGATATGAGAGAAGAAGCTCTGCCTTCAAACAAATGGATATCACAAAAGCTAATTGATGCTATGAATTTAAATTTAGATAAGGGTGAGCAATCATTACTATTTATTAATAGAAGAGGTTATGCACCCGTAACAATGTGTAAAGTCTGTGGTTTTCAAGTTGGGTGCGAGAAGTGTGATGCCAGAATGGTTCTTCACAATTTTAAAAATAAATTGATGTGTCACCAGTGTGGAGAGAGTAAAGATCTTGTTAAACTTTGCCCAAAATGTGAAGCATCAGACTCCTTTGATGCTATTGGGCCTGGTATTGAAAGACTTGCGGAGGAGACATCAGCAATTTTCCCAAAAGCAAGGCTAGCTATATTATCTTCTGATTTAGTTAATACGTCAAAATCGGTTAAAAAATTAATAGATAACATTATCAATGGTAGTGTCGACATTATAGTTGGCACACAATTAGTGGCTAAAGGCCATAATTTTCCTCTCTTATCACTGGTAGGAGTTATAGATGCTGATTTGGGTTTGCAAGGAGGTGATCTGAGAGCTGCAGAAAGAACATTTCAGCTTATAAAGCAAGTTTCTGGAAGAGCAGGAAGAGCAAATAAAAAGGGATTGGCACTATTACAAACCTATCAACCAGATCATCCAGTAATGACAGCGATATTAACGGGAGATGAAGAAAAGTTTTGGAGTTCAGAAGCAACACAGCGTAAATTAGCGGGTGTGCCGCCATTTGGTAGAATGGCTGGCATAGTCGTTTCTGGAGCAGATCTAAGCCAAGTAAATACAATAGCAACACAGCTAGCTATTAAATGTGAACCATTGAAAAAAATTAATGCTTTAGTTTATGGTCCGGCGGATGCTCCAATTTCGCGAATAAGGGGTCGGCATCGAATTCGTTTATTAGTGAAAGCAGCAAAAGTAAAAGATTTTCAGAAAGCTTTGACAATGTGGATTGATCAAATCAAGCTACCAGGAAATGTTCGGCTGACTGTCGATATAGATCCCCAAACATTTTTTTAATAACAATATGGTAGTTTTATGATAAATAGCTTAGTGGAGACGCTTATTTTAAAATTATTTTTGTTTTTATACTTATATCAAAGTGAAAAGAATACTTAATTATGACTATTTTATACAATAACGTTGCATTAATTGGCCTAGGATTAATTGCTAGTTCAATAGGACATGGGTTAAAAAAAAATGGCCTTTGCAAATCAATAAGTGGTTACGCAAAAACTAGCAAAACACGAAAAAAAGCTATAGAATTAAATATTGTGGACAAAATTTGTGAAACAGCTAAAGAGGCAGTTATTGACGCAGATTTAATCATAATTTCTACTCCGATAGGTGTTATGGGTGATGTTGCAAAAGAAATCGCACCAGCTTTAAAAAAAGGGGCAACTTTAACTGATGTTGGTTCTGTAAAAGAAGACGTAATTTCACTTATTGAACCTCATCTGCCAAGTTCAGTACATTTTATTCCTGGGCATCCTGTAGCTGGAACAGAGCGGTCTGGACCAGAATCAGGTTTTGCTGAATTGTTTTATGATCGGTGGTGTCTTTTGACACCGGTTCCCAATACAGATCAATTTGCATTATCCAAGTTGATTGAGATGTGGGAAAAGTTGGGTGCGCGCGTTGATACAATGGATGCAAAACATCATGATTTAGTTTTGGCAGTCACTTCACATTCTCCGCATCTAATTGCTTATACAATGGTGGGTGTGGCAGACGATTTAAGGCGTGTCACCAATTCAGAGGTTGTCAACTACTCTGCTGCTGGCTTTCGTGATTTTACTCGAATCGCAGCTTCTGATCCAACGATGTGGCGTGATGTTTTTCTGCATAACAAAGAAGCTACTTTGGAAATTTTGGGTAGATTTACAGAGGAATTATTTTCACTGCAACGTGCAATCCGAAAAGGAGATGGGAATTTTCTACATGAGTATTTTTCACGTACAAGAAAAATACGACGTGGTATTGTTGAGGCTGGTCAAGATACAGATTCGCCTGATTTTGGACGTAGAAATTTGACAGAAATTGAAGATAAAAAATGAAGATATTTTCTACATTCTTGAAAGTGTATTTAAGTGCATTTTTTATTTTGTTTATTGCTGTTGGCATGACTAACGGAAAAACTGTGCTAAATTCGATTGTTCCATCTATGCGAGCTTTTGATATTGTAGAAATAAATATTAAACAGATTAAGGTTGCAGACGGTAAAAAAGATAATTTTTTAACAAAATCAATTCGTCCAATTTATCGAAAACAAGACAATGGCAAGTTAGTAAGAGCGCCAAAATTACCTGAAGAAGATGCTACTAAGGTAAAATCAAAAAAGGTTTCAAGGATCTATATTATGGGTAAGACAGTACCAATTTTTAGGAGCGTAATTCCAAAAATAAAACCAATTTAATCTTTTCAGATTGTTTGATTGTTAATGGCAGTTTTAATTATATTGAATAAAATGTTATGTAGGTTTGAATATCAAAGAATATTTAATAAAAAATAAGAATGATAGTTGTGGTATTATTTATGTACATTAGGGAAGTTAAATGACCTCGATAGAAGTTGAAACTACACGCCAATTTACGCAACCAATCAGACAAATTGTGATTATGTTGGCTATCTCTGGGTTGATAGGGCTTGGTGGTTATCTAGCTAGCGATTTATTATTGTCATTATACCAAGCAAATATATATTTAAATGGTTTTATTATAGGTGTATTTGGAATTGGAGTATTGGCCTGTTTTATGCAGGTTTTAGCACTAATTTCCTCCATCAGCTGGTTAAAGAGATTCACCAACGGAGATGGCAGTTTTGCTGGAAACCCACCAAGGTTACTTACATCATTAGTTTCCTTAATGAGAGTCAGACAATCCAAAATGAAAATAGGTTCTGCTGCGTCACATTCGATAATGGAATCGGTAGCGTCAAGAATTGATGAAGCTCGTGAAATAACCCGATATATAAATAACCTTTTAATATTTTTAGGACTTTTGGGTACTTTTTATGGATTGGCAACTACAGTTCCTGCAGTTGTAGAAACTATTAGAAGTCTAAACCCTTCAGAAAATGAGGGGAGTGTTGAGGTTTTTAGCCGCTTAATGGCAGGCCTTGAAAATCAACTTGGAGGGATGGGGACTGCATTTGCCTCGTCTTTATTAGGCTTGGCAGGATCTCTTGTCGTTGGAGTTTTGGAGCTGTTTGCAAGTCATGGTCAAAATAGATTTTACCGGCAGTTAGAGGATTGGTTGTCTTCAATAACTCGAGTTAATTTGGCAAATATTGAGAATGAAAGTGGATCACAAACTTCTAATAATGGAATGTTGGATGAAGTTTTAGATCAGATGGGAGGTCAAATTAGTGATGCTTTAACTCAGTTAGCTGCCGCGCTTCAGGCATTAGAGGTTTCATTAAATAAAGCTGATGAAAAACGTTCTAATTCTGATAAAAAAATTGATGACCTAATAGTAACTCTACGTGAAATTGCTGATAATTCTGTTGATTCTGAAGAAGACCCAACTATCGGTCCTTCAAAAGAATTAGAAGCATTAACGATTTTAATTGGTGGTCAGGAGAAATTATTAGAAAGATTGCTTATTGAAAGTGATAATTCTGAGATGAGAATGAACCTTCGAAACATAGATACTAACTTATTAAGAGCTTTGGAGGAACTTCCCTTAAATTACCGAGAAGCAACAGATGGTCTAAAGAATGATCTTGGAAAAATTGTTGAAGCAATAGAGCTAATTGATCGATCAAAGTCAGATACAGAGGCTTCGAGCCAATCAAGAAAGGATTAGGCCGTGAGCCTATCTCGCCGAAGCAAAAATAATCTACCAACAACAATATGGCCAGGTTTTGTTGATGCAATGACGGCACTATTATTAATGTTGTTCTTTCTCATGTCCATTTTCATGATTGTTCAATTTATGTTGCGAGATACCATTAACAGTCAAGATTCAGAACTTAACTCTTTGAGTCAGCAAGTGGCTAGTTTGGCTGAAGCTTTAGGTTTGGAACAACAGAAGTCCTTCAGTTTGGAAAACACAGTTTCAGGATTAAACTCAAGTTTAAATGAATCAATTTCCAAGTCTGAAATACAGTCTGTTTTAATTTCAACTTTAACTCAGCAAACAAATGAGCAATCAAAAAATATTGATAACTTTGAAGCACAGGTAGCAGCACTACTATCTGAAAAAAACAATTTAGCATCTCGCTTAGAAACGGTAATTTCTGAGAAGAAAGTTGAAATTTCGAAAAAAGATGCGTTGCAAATCGCCTTGGCTCAGGCAAGAGATGAAATAAGCTTAGAAGCTGAAAAAGCCCGCTTAGCTGCTGCTGAAGCAGATGCATTTGAGTTGCTATTGGATCAGGAGCGACTGGAGGTTTCCAAAATTGATTTAAGTCTTCAGAGTGCGTTAGCACTAATTTCTTCCTCGGAGTTAGAAGTTTCAGAATTGACAGCATCAGTAAATAAATTGACGTCAGAGATAGAGGAAGTGGATAAGAGACGGTTGGTTGAAATAGCGGCCAAGGAGGCACTGCAGTCAGAGTTAACAGAAGTTACTGAAAAACTATCTATTGAAGAACGCAAGCGATTAACAGAAATTGCTCTTGTGGCTAGTTTGAGAAAAAAACTGCAAAACAGTACTGCCGAGCTGACCGCAATGTCTTTAGCATTGGAAGAGAAGCGAAAAGAAGCAGAAAATACATTATCGTTATTAGCAGCAGCCAGAACAGTTGAGGATGATTTAACGAAAACACTTTCAGAAGTATTATTAAACTCAGAAGTTTATAGAGAGGAATTAGAAAAAATTTCTTTAGCGCTAGAGCAAAGTGAAAATAATTTAGGAAAACTAAAACAAAATTCATCTTTACTGAAGGAAACCTTGGAAGAGCGCTTAGCTATCGCATTAGCGGAACAACTAAGATTAAAAGAAACTAACGCTCTGAAACTATCAGAATCTCAAGCAAAGGCTATTTTATTAAATTCTGCAAGAGACTTGTTATCAAAAGAACAACAAAGATCGTCTGATGCTGAGCGTAAATCTGAAGTTTTGATTCAACAAGTAGCATCTCTGCAAAAACAATTGAGTTCATTGCAAGATTTGTTGGATATTGCTGCTAAAGAGGATAGCTCAAACAAAGTACAATTACAAACTTTTGGTGCTAATTTAAATATTGCATTAGCCAGGTTAGCTGCTGAGCAAAAGGCAAAAGCAAAAGTTGAAAAGGATAAAGCTTCCTTAGAAATTGAACGGGCCTCGCTTCAAGCTGAAAAGGCAAAATTATTGATGGAGAAAAATAATAAACTAGAGAATTTTAAATCTGAATTCTTTGGTGAAATTAGAAAGTTATTAGAAACACAAGAGGGAGTGAGGGTGTCTGGAGATAGATTTGTTTTCTCATCTGAAATTTTATTTGCTTCAGGTGAGGCAAATCTCTCACAAGGGGGAAAGGGACAAATTTCTAAAATAGCAGATTTAATTTTGTCAATTTCCGACAAGATCCCCTCAAATATTGATTGGATTTTACGTGTTGATGGTCATACGGATGATAAACCAATTCGAGGTGGTAAGTATGATAGTAATTGGGAGTTATCTCAAGCTAGAGCTTTGTCAGTTGTTTTATATATGCAGAAATTCTTAAATATCCCTGCTTATAGGTTGGCAGCGACAGGATTTGGAGAGTATCAACCAATTGATAGATCCGACTCTGATACGGCCCGAAAACTGAATAGGCGAATTGAGATTAAATTGACTGAACGATAAATGTTACTTTGCTGACAGCAGGGGTACTTTTTTTCTGCCAATCAGTGTAGCCTCACGCTCTATTATTTTTAATTCAATTTTGCCATTTTTTATTCCAACCTTTACTAAACCACCTTTTGATAATTTCCCAAATAGAAGTTCTTCCGCTAAAGGTTTTTTAATCTCTTCTTGGATCACTCGTGCCAATGGCCTTGCACCCATTCGGTTATCATAACCTTTATCCCCAAGCCACTCAGCAGCTGTTTTGCTTAATTCAATAGCCACATTTCTATCCATTAACTGGGCTTCCAACTGCACTACAAATTTGTCTACAACTTGAACGATTATTTCTTTTGAAAGAGCTGAAAAACTTATGATTGAATCTAGCCGGTTTCTGAACTCAGGAGAAAATAGTCTTTCAATTGCAATGGTATCTTCATCTTCTCTTAAGGATTTCCCAAAACCTATCGCGGCTTTTGCTTGCTCAGCTGCACCCGCATTTGATGTCATTATGACAATAACATTTCTAAAATCCACTGATCTGCCATTGTGGTCAGTTAATTTGCCGTAATCCATTACTTGCAGAAGTATGTTGAAGACATCTGGATGCGCTTTTTCGATCTCATCAAGCAAAAGAACACAGTGTGGGTTTTGGTCAATACCATCTGTGAGCATTCCGCCTTGATCGAAGCCAACGTATCCTGGTGGCGCTCCTATCAGACGTGATACAGCATGTTTTTCCATATATTCTGACATATCAAATCTTAAAAGCTCTATTCCCAGAGTATCTGCTAGTTGGCGAGCGACCTCAGTTTTCCCTACACCAGTTGGACCCGCGAATAAATAGTTTCCAATGGGCTTTTCTGGCTCTCTTAGTCCCGCTCTGCTTAGTTTAATGGCTGAAGCCAAAGCTGATATCGCTTTGTCTTGCCCAAACACAACTGTTTTTAATTTATTTTCTAGATCCCGTAAAACCTCTGCATCATCTTTTGAGACATTCTTAGGCGGAATGCGCGCTATCTTGGCCACTACTGCCTCAATTTCTTTTTGGCCTATATTTCGCCGTCTCTTACTTTCCGATAATAAATGTTGGGCTGCTCCTGCTTCATCTATCACGTCAATTGCTTTGTCTGGAAGCTTTCGATCGTTAATATACCTTGATGCTAATTCTACCGCTGTTCTTATAGCATCTGAAGTATATTTAACATTATGATGATCCTCAAAATAAGGTTTTAATCCTTTTAATATTTTTATTGAGTCATCTATTGTTGGTTCAACTATATCGATTTTTTGAAAACGACGCGCTAATGCACGATCTTTTTCAAAGTGTTGTCTGAATTCTTTGTATGTTGTGGAACCCATACAACGGAGTTTACCACCTTGCAAAGAAGGTTTTAAAAGATTTGATGCGTCCATTGCACCTCCACTAGTTGCGCCAGCACCAATGACTGTATGAATTTCATCAATAAATAGGATAGCGTCTGGATGATCTTCTAACTCATTCATCACTGCTTTTAGACGTTCTTCAAAGTCTCCTCTGTATCTTGTTCCAGCTAATAATGCTCCCATATCTAACGAATAAATTGTGGTATCTGAAAGGATTATTGGAGTTTTTTTACTAACTATTTTGAAAGCTAAACCCTCAGCAATTGCAGTTTTACCTACTCCTGGATCTCCAACTAACAGAGGATTATTCTTCCTTCGTCGGCATAAAACCTGAATACATCGTTCTACTTCAAGATCTCTACCAATTAATGGATCAATATTACCATCTACTGCCTTTGAATTCAAATCAATGCAATATTTGCTCAAAGCACTTTCAGTAGTTTCTCCATTATTTTCTTGATCTTCAATTTGTCCTTCAGGTTCGTTTGCACCTGTAACAGCTCTTTTTTCGCTATACGAAGGATCCTTGGCTACTCCGTGAGCAATGTAGTTAACCGCATCGTATCGGGTCATCTCTTGTTCCTGCAAGAAATAAGCAGCATTGCTTTCTCGTTCAGCAAATATAGCAACTAATACATTGGCGCCAGTTACCTCTGATCTACCACTACTCTGTACATGGATCGCTGCTCTTTGAATTACTCTTTGAAATGCTGTTGTTGGGGTGGAATCAAATTCTTTTGTTTCGGAAACTAAAGAAGTAAGTTCTTCATCTAAATATTGTGATAAATTTTTCTTTAAAACTTTTAAATCAACGCTACACGCTTTCATAACATTTGCTGCTTCAGGCTCGTCAATCAATGCGACCAAAAGGTGTTCTAAAGTTGCAAGTTCATGCTTTCGAGCGGCTGCTAAAGCAAGAGATGTATGAATTGCTGTTTCTAAAGTAGTAGAAAATGAGGGCACTTTTAACTTCCTTAATAATTATTTTGTTTCATCTTAAGAATAACATCGGGTTTATTATCATAGCTTCAACCCCTAAAAGTGTTTTTTTTGCAAAACTGATCTTTTTTTTCTCAATTTACCCAATTAGCTAGTTTTTGCCGGAGATATTTATTAGGTTTAGTAAACATTATTTGAAAGAAAAGTTATGTATCAAAATGTAAGAGAGTTAAATCAATTTTACAATGGTACTAAATTAGGTGAATTAGCACGAAAATACTTAAGTGATAAAGTTTTGGACTTTTGGGGAAATACTAATGGACTAACAGTGGCAGGGTATGGTTTTGCTGTTCCTGTGATGGCCCCTCTAATTGAGACCTCAAGGCGAGGTTTGATTTTGATGCCAAGTAAACAAGGGGTCATGGTTTGGCCCAGCATAAATCGAAATATAAGTATTCTTTGTGAAGAAACTCAATGGCCCATTTCAACGGGTTTCATTGATAGGCTTGTCGTACTACACGGTCTTGAAACTTGTGAAAACCCAAGGGATCTTCTCTTAGAAATATATCGCGTTTTAGGGCCTGGGGGCAGAGCATTATTTATCGTGCCAAACAGGCTTGGTCTTTGGGCTAGGCGCGACAGTAATCCATTTGCTTTTGGAAGCCCTTATTCATTGGGTCAATTAGAGCGACAAAGTCGAGCTTGCGGCCTCTTACCAAAAATGCATAAAGCAGCTTTATTTTTTCCACCAAGTGAGAGAAAGTTTTGGCAAAAATTATCATCCAGCTGGGAGGCACTGGGATCTAAATTATCAGGACGGTTTGCTGGAGGTGTCCTTATGCTTGAGGTCTATAAGCAAATACCTGCTCCAACTAAGCCTAGCTTGGGTGAATTTGTTAGAAAGCCTCTAGTGGTTTTGGATGGCTTGACAAAACCTCCTGGTAAACATGCCGCGACACCATATTTGAAAGATTAATTGGGCTTTTTATAGCAAAAGTTTACTGATTCATTTCTTTCAGATTGTTCTATATTAGTAATTTTTTTAACTCATTGAAAAGCAATAAAAAAAATTCTTAATTTAGTTGATTTGGGTGGTTGCCACCGCTTACAGCCTTTGTTAATACGTCGATTGTTTACATCTCTTTCTTTAACAGAAAGAAACAAGAAAACTCCTACTACTCCATTTAAAATGGTGAGAGGTAGGTAACAATGGAAGAATGTCAGTGTCTGAACCAACGTCGATGTCCTCTGCAGTAGCTACTAGGTATGCGAAAGCTATTTTTGGATTAGCCAAAGATGAGGGAGGAATGAGCCTGTTAGAGACAGATCTCCAATCTCTAGAAAACATTTTAGAGGTTAGTGAAGATTTTAGGACTTTAATTTCTTCTCCAATGTATAGTCGGGCACAGCAAGAAGCAGCAATACTTGAGATTTCTAAGAAAATAAGAATCTCTGATATGATGAGAAATGCATTATGCTTAGTCTGTTCCAAACGTAGATTGTATATTTTGCCACAGCTAATTGATGAAATAAGTGCCTACATCGCAGAGGATAAGGGAGAGATCACTGTTAGTGTCACGTCTGCAAGAGAACTATCAGAAGACCAGAACAGAAATTTAGTAAAAACGTTGAAGAATACGATCGGAAAAGAAATAAAAATAAAAGCGACTATTGATCAAAATTTGATTGGTGGTCTTATTGTAAAGGTGGGTTCAAAAATGATTGATAGTTCAATCCGTTCAAAATTAGAAAACCTACAGAATATTATGAAAGAGGTCCGTTAATGAGCATCCAAGCCGCAGAGATTTCAGAGATTTTAAAAGACCAAATTAAAAATTTTGGTCAAGAAGTAGAGGTTACAGAAGTGGGGCGCGTCCTAAGTGTAGGAGATGGTATCGCGCGGGTTCACGGCTTAGATAATATCCAGGCTGGAGAGATGGTTGAGTTTCCTGGAGGAATTAGGGGAATGGCTCTTAATCTCGAGGTTGATAATGTTGGTATCGTAATATTTGGCTCTGATCGCGACATTAAAGAGGGTGATACAGTCAAGCGAACTAACGCAATTGTTGATGTGCCAATTGGCGACGAGCTGCTTGGTAGGGTAGTAGATGGATTGGGAAATCCAATTGATGGCAAAGGCCCTATAAAGACTAAAGAAAGGTCAGTTGCAGACGTTAAGGCACCAGGTATTATACCTCGTAAATCAGTTCATGAGCCAATGGCTACAGGTTTAAAATCTGTTGATGCAATGATTCCAATCGGGCGCGGGCAGCGAGAATTAATTATAGGGGATCGACAGACTGGAAAAACTGCAATTGCGCTGGATACAATTCTTAATCAGAAGTCCTATAATGATGCTGCTGGTGATGATGAAGGCAAGAAACTTTATTGTATCTATGTGGCGGTTGGTCAGAAAAGATCAACAGTGGCGCAGCTAGTAAAAAAATTGGAAGAGACAGGTGCAATGGCTTACACTATTATTGTTGCCGCTACTGCTTCTGATCCTGCTCCAATGCAATTTTTAGCTCCCTATTCGGCGACTTCTATGGCAGAGCATTTTCGTGACAAGGGAAGACATGCTCTCATAATATATGACGATTTATCTAAGCAGGCTGTTGCGTATAGGCAGATGTCTCTACTGCTTCGTCGTCCTCCAGGTAGAGAAGCTTATCCTGGCGATGTTTTTTACTTACATTCTAGATTGCTGGAAAGATCATCCAAATTGAATGAAGATAACGGATCTGGCTCACTTACTGCTTTACCAGTTATTGAAACTCAAGGTGGTGATGTTTCGGCATTCATTCCAACCAATGTTATATCAATTACCGACGGGCAAATTTTCCTCGAAACAGAATTATTCAATGCAGGTATTAGGCCAGCAGTAAATACTGGTTTATCAGTATCTCGGGTAGGATCATCCGCTCAAACTGACGCAATGAAATCGGTAGCTGGACCCGTGAAGTTAGAACTTGCACAATATCGTGAGATGGCTGCTTTTGCACAATTTGGATCTGATCTTGATGCATCAACCCAACAATTATTGAACCGTGGGGCAAGGCTGACAGAACTGATGAAGCAAGCTCAATACTCTCCTTTATCAAATGCGGAAATTGTTTGTACAATTTATGCTGGAACTAAAGGATATTTGGACAACATAAAAGTGGCTGACGTTGGTCGTTATGAAACAGGTTTAGTTGCACACTTACGATCTAATAATTCAGACTTACTAAGTGATATCACGAATAATGATAGAAAAGTTAAGGGCGAATTAGAAGATTCAATAAAAGCCGCTTTAGATGCATTTTCAAAAGACTTCGTTTGAAGTTATCAATAATAGGACCAAGCTCGATAAATGCCCAGTTTAAAAGATCTTAAGAATAGAATTGATAGTGTTACTTCCACTAGGAAGATAACAAAAGCAATGCAGATGGTGGCAGCTGCGAAATTACGTCGCGCTCAAGAATCTGCTGAAAGTGCAAGACCTTATGCAGATCAAATGGGTGCTGTAATGAGTAACTTAGCATCTGGAGTAGGAGATACTGAATCTGCTCCAAAAATGCTTTCAGGTACAGGAAAGTCTGATACCCACTTGCTAATAATTGCCACAGCAGAGCGAGGGCTTTGTGGCGGGTTTAATTCTTCTATAGTGCGACTAGCACGAAATCACATAATAGAATTACAGAGTGCTGGGAAATCGATAAAAATCATTACAGTTGGAAAAAAAGGTAGAGAGCAAATTAAGCGAGAATTTTCTGACCTTATGATTGATCATGTTGATTTATCTGAAGTTAAACGACTTGGCTATGGAAATGCTAAATCTATTTCTGAAGCTGTTTTGGCCAGATTTAATTCCGAAGAGTTTGATATATGCACAATTTTTTATAATGAATTTAAATCTGTTATCAGTCAGATTCCCACTGCTTTACAACTAATACCTGCTGTATTTGAATCTTCAGCAGAGAACGAAAACTTATTTTATGAGTATGAACCGGATGAGTCGGAAATTCTTGCTGAGCTTCTTCCTCGGGCAATGGCGACACAAATATTCACAGCCTTGCTTGAAAATGGCGCCTCAGAGCAAGGTGCTCGAATGTCAGCAATGGATAACGCAACGAGAAATGCGGGTGACATGATAGATAAATTAACGATTGAATATAACCGATCACGTCAAGCTGTGATTACGAATGAACTCATTGAGATTATTTCAGGCGCAGAAGCGCTTTAATGAACCGGAGAAAAATAATGGCAAAAGAAAAAGTATCTAAAGGTAAAGTCACTCAGGTAATTGGAGCCGTTGTCGACGTTCAGTTCGATGGTGATTTGCCCGAAATATTAAATGCTTTGGAAACAGAAAATAACGGTAATCGTTTAATTTTAGAGGTAGCACAGCATCTTGGTGAAAACACCGTTAGGACAGTGGCCATGGATGCTTCAGAAGGACTTATTCGAGGTCAAGCTGTGAAAGATACCGGTAGCCCTATTATGGTTCCTGTTGGCGATGCAACTTTAGGTAGAATTATTAATGTTGTTGGGGAGCCTGTTGATGAGCAGGGACCAGTTAAATCTAAAGAAACGCGATCGATTCATCAACCTGCTCCGGACTTTGCTGATCAAGCAACTGAATCTGAGATATTGGTTACTGGTATAAAGGTAGTTGATCTTTTAGCTCCTTATACAAAGGGAGGTAAGATTGGGCTTTTTGGTGGTGCAGGTGTTGGCAAAACCGTTTTGATCATGGAACTAATTAATAATATTGCTAAAGTTCACTCAGGAGTTTCAGTTTTTGCTGGGGTAGGTGAGAGAACAAGAGAGGGAAATGATCTTTATCATGAAATGATTGAATCCGGTGTGATAGTGCCTGATAAATTGGAAGATTCAAAAATTGCTCTCGTTTATGGACAAATGAATGAACCTCCAGGTGCTAGGATGAGAGTAGCACTATCTGGGTTAACTTTAGCCGAGCAGTTCAGAGATGAAACAGGTGCAGACGTGCTATTTTTCGTTGATAACATATTTAGATTCACTCAGGCTGGCTCTGAGGTTTCAGCGTTATTGGGGCGGATACCTTCAGCGGTTGGATATCAGCCAACGTTGGCAACTGACATGGGGGCAATGCAAGAACGAATTACTTCAACTAAAGCTGGCTCGATTACGTCTGTTCAGGCTGTTTATGTTCCAGCTGATGATTTGACAGACCCAGCGCCTGCAACATCTTTTGCTCACTTGGATGCCACAACGGTTTTATCAAGAGCAATTTCTGAATTAGGAATTTATCCTGCAGTTGATCCATTAGATTCTACATCTAGATTACTTGATCCTGCAGTAATCGGTGAGGAACATTATGATGTGGCACGTGAGGTACAGGGAATTTTGCAAAGATATAAATCTTTACAGGACATTATTGCCATCTTGGGTATGGATGAGCTTTCCGAAGAAGATAAGTTAACCGTTTCAAGAGCCAGAAAAATTCAAAGATTTTTATCGCAGCCATTTGATGTAGCCAAAGTGTTTACAGGGTCTGATGGAAAACAGGTTCCCTTAGAAGATACCATTGATAGTTTTAAAAGAGTGATTGCTGGAGAATTTGATCATTTACCAGAAGCTGCCTTTTACATGGTAGGTGGGATTAATGAAGTTATCGAAAAAGCAGAACGTTTAGCGTCTGAAGCTGCGTAAGGAGAACCTTTGATGGCTAGTTCAATGCAATTTGATCTTGTGTCTCCAGAGGCTGCGTTAGCTTCAATGACTGTCTCGTCTGTCGAAATTCCAGGTAGTGAGGGCGATTTTACCGCAATGCCAGATCATGCCCCAGTTATAACAACGCTAAGACCTGGTGTTATAAAAGCTAGTTCGACAGAAGGTAGTTTTGAGTATGTGGTTTCGGGTGGATTTGTTGAAGTAAACTCAGATTCTGCATCAATACTTGCTGAGCAAGCTTTTGAGAAAAGCAAGGTTTCGAGAGATATAATTGAAAGCCTAATAGCAGATGCTGAAAAGTTCTTGGAAAATGCGGGAACAGAAGCTAAGGATAGTGCTGATAAAAGATTAGCGGACACAAAATTACTAATCGAGCTTTTAAATATTTAACCAATTATTAGACTAATAATTTTGTTAAAGGGCCTTCATAGATAGTGTTTAGGGAGACACTATCAAATAATGAAGAGACAGATGTTCCTTGTGCTATATTGAGTATTGCCTGAGCAAACAATGGCGCAGTGGGTACAATTCTTATATTGGAGGCATTTAGAACTGATTCTGTTGGTTGAATAGAATCAGTTATCACTAAACTTTTCATCACAGATTTTGTGATCCGTTTCACAGCTGGTCCAGACATAACACCATGGGAGATATAAGAATGTACTTCAGTAGCCCCTCCCTCAAGCAGTACTTCAGCTGCTTTACACAATGTACCCGCGGTATCACAGATATCGTCAACAATAATACATTTTTTGCCTTTAACGTTCCCAATTACGGTCATTTCAGTTATTTCACCAACTTTTTCTCTTCTTTTATCAACAATTGCCAAAGGGCATTTCAATCTTTGTGCTAGTTCTCGAGCTCTGGCTACACCACCCACATCTGGAGAAACGATCATAAGCTTATCTAATTCGGAAAACTGATTTTGAATGTCTAATGCAAAAATTGGTGAAGCATAAAGGTTATCAACAGGTAAATCAAAAAAACCTTGAATTTGTGCTGCGTGAAGATCCATGGTCAAAACTCTCTCGATGCCCGCTTGCGCAATCAGGTTGGCAACAAGTTTAGCTGAAATTGGTGTGCGAGCTTTCGTACGTCTATCTTGCCTTGCATATCCAAAATACGGAATTACTGCGGTAATCCGAGCAGCTGAAGAACGTCTCAAGGCATCTGACATAATCAGCAATTCCATTAAATTATCGTTTGTTGGGTTTGATGTTGACTGTATAATAAACATGTCCTCACCTCGCACATTTTCATATACTTCTACAAAAATCTCTTGATCATTAAAACGTTCAATTCGAGCATTAACTAGCTCTGTTGGTTTTCCTCTATGCATAGAAAGTCTTCGGCTTATTGCATTAGAAAGTGGTTGATTGGAATTTCCTGATATTAACTTAGGTTCATATGAAAATGCCATTCTTATCCCCAGTTAGTCTAAATTTAGTCGTGTCATAACACTGACAATCGTTCTTGCAAAGCCGCAAGATAAGATATTATAATTTTTTTTGATCTATATCTTAAAATAGCAACATTTATTTAGTTTTTTCAACTAACATATAAAAAGGAGCGGTAGTTGAATAAATTAGCATCGTTTGGTGGTTATGAGACTTCATGGTATGAGGTTGGGCAGAATGGTCCTAAATTAGTCTTGTTGCACTGCTCTTTGGCTCACGGTGGCGCCTGGGCTGGAGTTAGTGAGCGTTTGTCATCTACATTCAAAATATTTGTTCCAGATTTACCAGGCCAGGGGAAAAGTCAAGATTGGGATGAAAATGTACTTTTTCAGGATCAGGGTGTAGCTAGTATTGTAGGTCTCCTAAGACATATTGAGAAACCTTGTCATTTGATAGGTCATTCTTTTGGGGCTACTATTGCTATGCGAATTGCGAATGAATATCCAGAATTAGTAAAAAGTTTAATTTTGTTTGAGCCAGTATTTTTTGGATGCTTAGAGGATTCTGGAAATCCGATGTATGATCAATGGAGTATTCGAGAAAAACCTTATACCGATTTAATCAACAAAGGTGACCTTGAGGGCGCATCCAAAGCTTTCATGAATCTTTGGGGAACTGGGGTTGATTGGGCTGATATTCCAGAACATCAAAGAACCTATATCACTAAAAGGATACATTTAATTTCTGCTGGTAGTAAATCAGTGATAAATCCAGGAAAAGATAGAATGCTTTTAAGCGACTATAAAAAAGTTAAAATACCAGTTTATTTACTTGAAGGAGAACATTCTCCAATTGTTATATCGGAGGTTCAAAAGACGCTTTTGCATACATTTCCAAATGCTTTGAGATCAATTATTGACGGTGCTGGACACATGGCGCCGATAACGCATCCTGAAGAATTTGCAAAAGAAGTTAAAAACTTTATTGAACCTTAATACGAGATAATTTGGAGACCTGGATTATGACCATTTTTCATTTATGAAATTTTCTAAATCTTCTTCATTCACGTTGTCTTCTGATATTGTTTTATCTGCTACTGTTTGATCAGCTTCGGTAGCACTATTCGGATTTTTGGATATTAAAGGATGCCACTTTTCTAAAGCCTCTCCGTAGAAAACCCTTCGGTAACCACAAGTATCTGGCATCCAATAAGCAATTTCCTTTATATTTTTTGGAGTAAGTTTAATGCAATCTGGTACTAGCTTTTTACGCATTTTATAATTTTTGCAGCGTGCGGTATGTGTGTCTAATAATTTACAAGATACATTTGTGTAGAATACCTCATTGGTATCTGCGTCTTCAATTTTTCGAAGACAGCACTTGCCACAACCATCACATAAGGCTTCCCATTCGTTTGTATCAAGTTCTTCTAATTTGTACTTTTCCCAGAACTTGGATCGATATCTTTTTTGTTTGCACATTGATAATACATGCCTTTAAACACAAAATAATAAAAGGGCTTTAATAGAATATTTATATAAATAATTTTGAGGCATCATAAAATGGATGAGATAGATTTATACAAGCCAATCAAAACATATTTTGAACGCCATGGCTATGTTGTTAAATCAGAGATTAAGAACTGTGATGTGGTAGCAATTAAAGGAGATGAGACGCCAATAATAATTGAAATGAAATTAAACTTTTCATTAACTTTATTAATGCAAGGCATAGATCGTCAGTTAATATCAGAATTTGTTTATTTAGCTTTTCCAGTTAAAAAGGGTAAATATCATCAAAAGTTGGTAAAAGATGCTATAAAAATATGCCGGCGCTTGGGATTAGGATTGCTCACGATAAGATTGACCCCAACAGAATTTGTTAGAGTGCATTGTGAGCCCGGATTGGTAAAAGTGAATAAATCAAAAGAGAGATCCAAGGTTCTTTTAGATGAATTTAATAAAGTATTGGGTGACCCAAATGTGGGTGGTCAAGTGGGCAAAAGTATAATGACTGCATACAGGCAGGATGCAATTTGTATTGCAAAAGCAATTATCAGTGGGGAAGAGGGAAAGCCGTCTGTGTTGGTAAATTCTCTTGGAATTTTAAACTCAGGCTCTATTTTAAATAAGAACTATTATGGTTGGTTTTATAAAATTAAGTACGGATTATATGGCGTAACTACAAAAGGAAAATATGAATTAAACAACTTAAACGATAATAAGTTAAAGGACTAAGTTTTTTAAATATGCTCTTGAAGAATTTTTTTACTGGTTTCGCAATCTTGATCCATTTGCTTTATCAAAGAATCTAAGCTGTCGAATTTTAGTTCTGGTCTTTGAAATGATACCAGAGCAATTGAGAGCTCTTCTCCATAAATATCTCCAGAAAAGTCAAAGATAAAAGTTTCCAGATTTGGAATATTTACACCAAAAGTGGGCCGTTCACCTAATGAAGCTGCACCTAAAAACCTTCCTTTGTAAGGACCAGTTAAAATATCAGCTATTACTGCGTAAACCCCAAATTTTGGTAAATGGAGGCCGTCTAGAGACATGTTCGCTGTTGGGTATCCAAGCTCTCTTCCTCTTTGATCTCCAGAAATGACGGTTCCTTCTATTCTGTACCAGTGGCCAAGCATATGTGCGGCATCATCGGGACGACCATCTGCAATAGCGTTTCTAATGGAGGTAGAAGAAAATGTTCCCTTATTGTCAGCAACTAAAGGCGCTATCGTTACCCCAAAACCTAACTTTTTCCCAAAATCTATTAATGTTTGCACTGAGCCTGCTCTATTTTTCCCAAAGCAGAAATCAGCACCAACCACTATATGCTTAACACCGAGCCCATTAACAAGAACGTCAGTTATGAATTGGACAGCGCTTAGAGACGATAAGGCAGAGTTGAACTGCAATTCATAAAGATTTTCGATACCCACTTTTTTAAGTTGACTTGCTCTAGCTTCTGCACTCATTAATCTAAACGGTTTTGAATTTGATTGAAAATATGCTCTTGGGTGAGGTTCAAAAGTTATAACACCCAGTTTTGAATTAAGATTTGTGGAAACTTCTCGCGCAAGATCGATCACAGATAGATGTCCTTGATGGACGCCATCAAAGTTGCCAATAGCGACACACGCTCCTTTGTCTTCTTGATTTAAGAAAGTATAATCACGAATAATTTTCAATTTTCACCTCTACTTGGCGCCAAGGCGACAGCTTCACCTTTTATTACTAATTTATCTCCAACTTTCGCCTCACATTTTAAAGTTACTTGTTTTTTATTATTATTTATATTTATTACTGTTACTGAAGCTACTACTTTATCTCCAGGGTAAACAGGTTTTGTAAATTGCAGAGTTTGGCTTAAGTAAATAGCTCCATGGCCAGGCAAATACTCACCCAAGAGAGCAGAGAAAAGTGATGCGGAAAGCATCCCGTGTACCACCCTACTCTTGAAAATTGATGCTTTTCCAGCTTCATCGTTTAAGTGGATCGGATTTCTATCTTCAGAGGTTTTAGCAAATGACTCAATTTCAACGTCGCCCATTACTTTGGCGATTGACCTGCTTAGACCAATCTCCATGTCCTCTAAATAGATAGTTCCAATTCGATTCATTTTAATACTACCTTAAAAAGCCGATGCTATAAGTGGGCTTAAATTCTTGCCTGTCCAAGAAATTGTTTAATTTATTTTGGTTTGGTTGGATAACAGTATTTGTTTCTTGAGATGCCAGACCACCCGTAATAAATAGGCTATCTAATTTAGAAGCAACAGCACCCTTTATGTCTGTTAGCATTCCATCACCAATGCACAAAATTTTATCATTTGGTATGTTTGGATCAATTTTTTTTAAATGATCAAAAGCAAGATCATAAATAGGTTTGTGAGGTTTACCAAAGTACAAACTTTCCCCACCCATTTCTGTGTATAATTTTGCTAATGCTCCAGCGCAATAAGCCCGTTTATGGCCTCGATCAACAACTATATCTGGGTTTGCACATAACATTTTTAGTTTCCGATTTATGAAATTTGTAAAGAGACTTTTGTAGTCCTCTGGGTGATCATTCAAGTCATCAAAAGGTCCTGTACACACAATCCCATCAGCATTTTCTGCTGAAACACGTTCTATTGAGGAAACCTGATCGATAATTTCCATATTGTTAAAAAAACCTAAATCATTTTCTGGACCAAGGTGAAATACTTTTTGATTAACTACACCTTTAAACATCGCCGCTCGTGCGCTATCTCCCGAAGTAGCAATTGCGTCCCAGCAACTTGTGGGCACCCCAATTTTATGGAGTTGTCGCTCCACACTTTCGCTAGGTCTCGGGGAGTTCGTAACTAAAACCACGTATCCTAAGCCTTTAGCTCGATAGTTTTTTAATGCATTCAAAGCTTCATCAAATGGCGAGTATCCATCATGTACGCATCCCCAAAGATCGACAAACAGTGCCTCATATTTTTTTGACAGGTCTTTAATAGAATTTATTATGGGATGCATATTTATATTTTGATGTTTGGAATTATTTGTTTTTTTCTACTCACGACGCCAGGCAATTTAATGAAATCTTCACTTGATTTTACATTAAAAGATTTTTTTGCGATTTCACGTGTATTTTCGTTTGGAATCAGCAAAGTGCTCTCTTGATTCAAAATATCAACTATAAACAATAAGATCTCGTCTAAACCCTCGTCTTCTATAATTTTTGGCATAGCGTTGATTAAGCTATTTTTACGTTTCAAGATTGTATTTGGTGATGTTGTTTCAAGAACAGAAATGCGTAATTCTTTGCCTGAAATTTCAAATTGCTTGCTATCCATTTTTATTAAGTTTTCATCGCTAATTTTTGACACATCTGATTTTGCTTCAAACATTTTGGTAGCAAGAATGGACAAATCGATGTCTAAATCTTTTGCTAATGATAATGCAACTTCTTTATCATATTTTGTAGTAGTAGGTGATCTAAATTCCAAAGTATCCGATAAAATACAGCTTAACATCAAACCTTTTATTGAATTCGGCATTTTTTCAGTATCTTTGCCCATTAAATCAAACATTATAGTTGCAGTACAAGCGAGTGGTCTTATCGTTACTTTGAGGGGTGATTTGGTTTTTAAACCTCCTACTAGGAGATGGTGGTCTATTATTTCTATTATGTCAGCGTTAATTACTGATTGCGGCAATTCAGATGGATTATTAGTATCAACAATTACAATTTTGTCGTTTGGCGAGACTTCTTCAATTATTTCTGGCTTTTTAACTTTCCAATAATCTAACACAAAGGTTGCCTCTGTGTTTGGCTCGCCTAGAAGCTTCGCCTCAGCTTCTAAGCCGCACATTGTGCTTAAATACCATGCCCAAATTATTGGTGAACCGGTGCTATCTGTATCTGGAGATTTGTGTCCGAATATTTTTATCATTTTCATCTGCCGCTAAGTCTAAATTAGGGATCTTATAAGAGAGATGTTAGTAAAGGTCACGGCAAATCCTGTATATTTCCTTTAATTTTTTTAATTTCTTAAAAAAAGTTAATTTTTTTCACATCAGGCAATTGACTCTGCTAGCAAGGGTACCTAAATGCCGTCTGTTAGCACTCAAAGGTGGCGAGTGCTAATGCTTTGGTAAAGCCACCCAAACTATGGAATAACTCTTAAGGGAGAACTCCGATATGGCATTCACACCACTACATGACCGTGTGCTAGTCCGTCGCACTGAAGGTGACGAGAAAACCTCTGGCGGATTGATTATCCCAGATAGCGCAAAAGAAAAACCAGCTGAAGGTACGATTGTATCTTGCGGCGAAGGCGCCCGTAAAGACTCCGGGGAACTAATACCGATGGCTGTTAAAGCGAACGATGTTGTTCTTTTCGGAAAATGGTCTGGAACAGAAGTAACAGTAGAAGGCGAAGAACTTCTTATAATGAAAGAGAGTGATATTTTAGGAATAATTTCTTAATCCTATTCTATTGAACTCATAACCCAAATTTAGGAGAGCCCAAAATGGCGGCTAAAGACATAAAATTTGATACAGATGCCCGTGATCGTATGCTACGCGGCGTCAATACTTTGGCAAACGCTGTCAAAGTGACACTTGGTCCTAAGGGCCGAAACGTTGTGCTAGATAAATCATTCGGGGCGCCACGTATTACAAAAGACGGTGTGACCGTTGCAAAAGAGATTGAACTTGATGACAAGTTTGAAAATATGGGCGCTCAAATGGTTAAGGAAGTTGCTTCCAGAACCAATGATGAGGCTGGCGATGGCACGACAACTGCAACCGTTCTAGCTCAAGCGATTGTCACAGAAGGCACTAAGTCCGTTGCAGCAGGTATGAACCCAATGGATCTTAAAAGAGGTATTGATCTTGCTGTGAAAAAAGTTGTTTCAGAGTTAACTTCTGCTTCACGTCCAGTAAGTGACAGTGCTGAGGTGGCTCAAGTTGGTACAATTTCTGCCAACGGAGAAGAATCTATAGGTTCCCAAATTGCTGATGCGATGCAGAAAGTTGGTAACGAAGGTGTTATAACTGTTGAAGAAAACAAGGGATTAGAAACTGAAACAGATGTTGTTGAAGGAATGCAGTTTGATAGAGGTTATCTATCACCTTACTTCGTAACTAATGCTGACAAAATGACCACAGAGTTAGAAGATGCTTTAATTCTGCTTCATGAGAAAAAATTATCTTCTTTACAACCAATGGTACCACTTTTGGAAACAGTTATTCAATCTGGTAAGCCCTTAGTAATCGTTGCAGAAGATGTCGATGGAGAAGCTTTAGCGACGTTAGTTGTTAACAAGCTGCGTGGCGGGTTAAAGATTGCCGCTGTGAAGGCTCCTGGTTTTGGCGATCGAAGAAAAGCTATGCTGCAAGATCTTGCAATTTTAACAGGTGGACAAGTGATCTCAGAAGATTTGGGAATGAAACTTGAAAACGTTGGAATGGACATGTTGGGAACAGCAAAGAAAACTTCAATCACAAAAGATGAAACTACCATTGTAGATGGTGCGGGCGAAAAAGCGGAAATTGAAGCTCGTGTTGCGCAGATACGTGGTCAAATTGAAGAAACATCTTCTGATTATGACAGAGAAAAACTTCAAGAGCGTCTTGCAAAACTAGCTGGTGGCGTTGCGGTTATACGCGTTGGTGGTAATAGTGAAGTGGAAGTTAAAGAGCGAAAAGATCGTGTTGATGATGCGCTTAATGCTACTCGTGCCGCAGTCCAAGAAGGTGTAATTGTTGGTGGTGGCGTAGCTTTGATACAAGCAGGAAACGCTTTAGACAAATTAAAAGGTGCCAACTCTGATCAAACAGCAGGCATTTCGATTGTTAAGCGTGCGTTAGAAGCTCCATTAAGACAGATAGCTGAGAATGCAGGTGTTGATGGTGCAGTGGTTGCTGGTAAGATTAGAGAGAGCAGTGACAAAACGTTCGGTTTTAACGCCCAAACAGAAGAATATGGGGACATGTTTAAGTTTGGTGTTATTGATCCAACCAAAGTTGTCCGAACTGCATTAGAAGATGCAGCATCAATTGCTGGTCTTTTGATAACAACGGAAGCAATGGTCGCTGATAAGCCAGCTCCAGCAGCCGCACCAGGCGGCGGTGGCATGCCTGATATGGGCGGCATGGGCGGTATGGGCGGAATGATGTAAACGCCTCTAGTTACAAAGAAATTAAAGGGCTGTATAATTTACAGCCCTTTTTTTATGGCTATATATTTAGGTTTTGATAATATCATCTTTATGAAATTATTTTTTTTGATTACTATAGTGATGACAGCCTTTGCAGCAAACTCTGTATTAACCAGATTGGCATTGACATCAAATTCAATTGGCCCTTCTAATTTCGCTTTGCTAAGAGCTGCATCTGGTGCCTTGGTATTGTTATTATTGGTTTTGATTGTTCAAAAACAAATACCAAGATTCAAATTTAATTCGATAATTAGTGCTTTGTCTCTTGTGTGTTATCTGATTGGCTTTAGTTTTTCTTATTTGACCGTTGATACTGGCATTGGAGCATTAATATTATTTGGTGGAAGTATGGTTGTTATGTTTGCGAGTGCATTATTTTTGCAAGAAAAAATTCCTTTAACCCGTTTCATTGGGGTATTTATCTCGCTGTTAGGTTTGTTTATCTTGGTAAATCCAGGGTTTTCTGAAAACAGTTTATTTGGTGTGGCTTTGATGTTTTTAGCTTCATTTGGCTGGGGACTTTATTCAGTATTGGGAAGT